>ERZ1034755.17-NODE-17-length-51859-cov-19.291155_pt1 | contig 51859 bp, 53 predicted proteins | sample MGYA00520596_ERZ1034755 | MGnify/ENA primary metagenome ERZ1034755 (study PRJEB33766, sample SAMN09781701) | gut metagenome | biome: gut microbiome | host: Homo sapiens | place: Madagascar | study: EMG produced TPA metagenomics assembly of the PRJNA485056 data set... | reverse complement strand
AGTGCTTGACGCTGGGCGGGTGAGAGCCGCCTGTACGCAGCAAGGAGTTCCGCCTCGAGAGGCGTGACCTCCACGCCCCCACTGGCCGGCAGGCCGGTGGGGGTTGGTTTTTGGGGTTCTGTTTCGTTCAGCAGCTCGTCTACGGTGATATTAAAATAATCTGCGATAGCCTGCAGTGATGCTTTTCTTGGGATTGACCCTCTGCTCCACCCTGTTACAGCTGAACGGGTAAAGCCCAACTCTTCGCCTACGGCAGACGGGGATTTGTTAAGTTTGTTGCACAGCTTTATATAGTTAAAATAAAACAACAGAACACCTCCGGCATTGTGCAACACGACGAAACTTCACAAACTCAACAAAATGCCTTGACTGTTAACTATGTTGAGTTTATAATGGCGTCGTGAGGTAAAAAAGATAACAAAACACTTGACCCGGGCAAAAAGCGCCCGCGTCAACGCTACTTTTCAGCTCAGAAGAACGATAGTTAACGAAGCCTCGCCGCTTCCGCAACAGCAACGAGGCTCCGGCAAGGACATTTGGGAGGTTCCCTGCAAGTATATAGTAGCACGCTTTGTTAACTTTTTCAACCGCTAGATGTGGTGGGCTGAGGGGCGGAGGACACAAGAAAACAGCCCGCGGGACGGCGGGCAGGGAGGTGAGAGGATGCCGGAGGAATGGAGCAGGGCGGAGGCGGCGGTGCGCTACCTGACAAGCCTGCTGCACTACCACGAGCGGGTGACGGCCTGCGCGGGCGGCGTGATTATGTCGGACGGCACGGCGATAGACATCCCGTATGGGCAGCTGTTCGACGGGTACGCCGACGCGCTGCGGGAGGCGATCCGGTGCGTGAAGCAGGTCAACGGGATCGAGTGACCACGAAAACCGCATACTTGCCTTTTATGGAGCGCCCGAAATGAGAAAACGGGAGGCTGCCACCTCCCGCATCTCGTCTGGCTTTGTCTGCACCATGTTGCTGCTGCTGGCAGACAGCACTTGGCATGGCCGCAACGCTTACGCGCCGAACGGGTGGGGCCACCACCTCTGCCGAGCGGTCACCGCAGACACAGGGAAGGTGTAATTGCGCCGGAGAGAATCCCCTCGATGGCGATCACGTCCTTTCCCGCCCATGGGCGTTCCCTAAAGGGCAAGTATCAGGGTATCGCATCGGACAAACATTTACAACCGGAATTTCAGGAGGAGTTGACGCTATGCGAGAGGCATGGACGGGTCGGCTGGTGGGCAGGATGCACAACTATGAGGTGACCTGTGGACAGCTGGCGGCGGAGATGGGCGTGACGAAAGCCTACATCAGCCAGATCCTGAGCGGGAAGCGGAAGCCGCCGAACGCACGGGTACGGCTGGAGACCGCGTTGAACGCGGTGATTGAAAAGAGGAAAGGAGGAGCCGGGCATGATCGAGACATTGACGCTGAATGAGGCGGCGGCCTATCTGCGCAGGCACGGGATGAGCATTGCCAACACGGTGCTGGCGGACGGGCTTGAGCAGGGGAAGTATTCCTTCGGGCTGTGCGTGGTGAGTTCGCGGGGCAGCCGGTCGTTTCAGATCTTCAGGACGCTGCTTGACCAGTGGATCGCGGAGAGGACGGTGAGGGCATGATGGCCTATGTGATGATCGTCATCGGGGCGGCCGCGACGGCGCACCTGTTCGGGGTGCTGCTGGACAAGCTGGAGAGACGGCGGTGAGCGTGATGCTGGAGCGGCCTGTGGCGGTGGCGTGCCCCTGTACACCGGACTGCCGGGAGCGGCATGCGGGGTGCCACGTGGCGTGCGAGCGCTACCAGCCCTACCGGAGGGCGAAGGAGGCGGCGTATCGGCAGCGGCAAGCGGATGCAAGGGCCGCGCTGGACGCGACTGCCGGGAAGCGGAAGGCCGCTGCGAAGCGGTTCCGCTGGGAGCATAGGCATGGGAAGTGATTTTGCGGGCCGCGCCCGCTGAAAAGGAGGAATTATTTTGAAAATCGAAAACAGAGAAGAAGCCCAGCGGTCTATTTTGCAGATGTGCCGGGGCGCCTTTCAGGAGCGGGTGGACTACGAGATGCCCCACCTGATGGAGAACATCTTCGACCCCAACACAGCCGCCAAGGCAAAGCGCAAGGTGACCATTACGCTGGAGCTCTGCCCCGACGACACCCGCCAGAACATCGTGGTCAACTGTCTGGTCAAGACGACGCTGGCCCCGTCCAACCCCGCTACCACGATGCTGTACGCCGTGGACGAGCACACGGTGGTGGAGATGGTACCGCAGGTTCCCGGCCAGATTGCCGTTGACGGCAGCGAACAGGAAGCACCGGCCCGCTTGAAGCTGGTCAATTTTGAATAAAAAGGAGAAAGAACCATGTTGAAGGAAGCCATTGAGAAGATCGAGGAGCTGGCAAAGCCGGAAATCTACAAGGATGCACTCGGAAAGGCATATGTGGTAGACAAGGACGGCGAGGCGCGGGAGATCATCCCGGAGGCGGTCTATCAGGATTGTCTGGCGTTGAACAGTCTGGACGCGCTGGTGCAGATGGTCAGGACGGAGGGTGTCTCTGGTGATCGCAGTGCGGACAAGCTGTATCTGTCCGTGAAGGATCACATGACCGTGGCCTGCTTCGGCCATCCGCAGAAGGACTTGCGGGAGGCGCGTATTTTCTACTACGAGGCACAGGCCAAAGACGTTCCCGGCTGGGACGGCGAGGTGAAGATGGCCTTTGACAAGGCGGCTGTGGCCTTGCAGACCCGCTTTCAGGCTGGCGGCGACCGTGATTACACCCTGACGCTGCTGAGCCAGATCACCTGCGGCGCGAAGGTCACCTACAACGACACTGGCGTGGCGACAACAGTAGTCACACAGAAGGGCGTTTCGCTCCAGCAGAACAGCACCATCCGCCCGCTGGTGAAGCTGCGGCCTTACCGCACCTTCCAGGAGGTGGAGCAGCCGGAGGGCCTGTTCCTGATCCGCATTGACGAGCGGGGCATCACCTTCACGGAGGCGGACGGCGGCATGTGGAAGCTGGCGGCCCGCAAGACCATCAAGGCATATCTGGAGGAAGCGCTGAAGGATATGATCGACGACGGCCGTGTGGTGGTGATGATGTAAGTAAAAAAAGCCCCGACGGAGAAAGGCACTCCGTCGGGGCGGGCAAAACCCTTGGAAAAGATTTTACAAGGTGATGATAGCGGCTTTTCGGCTGTTTGTCAAGAAGGAGGTGACACGCCATGCCGTTTACGGCGGCGGAATGGGAGGAGATGCGGCGGGCTGACGAGGAGATCGAGCGGGAGTTCCGGCTGTCTCCGGAGGATCTGGAGCGGGACAGGGAGCTGACGCGGGTGGCGCGGATGGAACGGATGGATCCAGAGCGGCGGCGCATCGCGGCGTATCAGCGGGCATACTACGAGGCCAACCGCGACAGCATCGCGGAGAAGCAGCGGTGGATCCGGGAAGCCCGGAAGGCTCACGGCTATACCCAGCAGGATATGGCGCGGATGCTGGGTGTGTCCATTTCGGCGATCTCCCGGCTGGAGAGCGGGGAGCTGCGGCTCTCCGGCTTTAAGAAGCGGGCGGAGCTGCTGGCGCTGCTGAAGGAGGGCGGAGATGTTTCGGTGCAATGAGACCGGGCGGCTTTTTGAGAAGGCCGTGGTGGTGATGGACGAGGACTGCGGGCAGGAGCACGTGTGCCCCTGCTGCGGCGACACGAACTTTGACACGGTATTTGCCTGCGACATCTGCGGCACGTTCTCCAACTGGGAGGCCTGCGGCGTGAGCGGCTACTTCGACAGCTACCTGTGCCAGGGCTGCCGGAGGACGGCGCTGGTGAACCTGTTTGAAAAGGGCGCCCGGGAGCTGGGCGCCACGGAGGAGGCCTGGCTGGACAACGTGCTGGAGTACGGCGGCTGGGCAGACCTGAAACAAAAATACAAGGAGGCAAAAGAAAATGGGACTGAGACCCTTTAATGAGCTGGTACAGCTGGACGTGCGGCCCTTCTGCGAGACACGGAAGGCCAAGGACGACAACGGCAACGTGGTGGACATTCCGTACCTGAACTGGGCGAAATGCGTGAAGCTGCTCCACGAAAACGGGGCGGAAAGCGTGTGGTTCGCGCCCCGGGAGTGCCCGGAGACCCACACCTATCTGTGGCCGCAGGCGGAGGTGACCACCCGGAAGGGCTACAAGACACAGTGCTGGTTCGTGAGCGTGGAGATCCATATTGACGAGCTGGTATTCAGCATGGACACGCCGCTGCTGAATGGGTCGCTGGTAGTGTATGAGGACACGCTGAACCAGCTGCGCATCGCCAACGCCCAGGCGCGTGCCTTTGTGAAGGGCGTGGCCATCCGGACGGGGCTGGGCTTTGACCTGTGGGCGGAGAGCGGCGACGGGGACGACGGCGACGACGACCTGAGCCGCCACAGCATCTGGGCGATCAAGGAGCGGCTGGAGCGGCTGATCACCACCAAAGAGCGCAACGGGCTGGAGCACCGGGAGCTGCTGGCGCAGCTGCGGATCAGCGACAAGCAGCTGACCCAGCTGATGGGCTATTTCGCCAAGCTGGACAGCCTTGAGAAAGCGGTGAGCAGGCTGTGATCCGGGATCATGACCGCTCCGGGTGGTTCGGAGCATCGGACACGGCCACCATCATGGGATCGTGGGAGACGGAGACGTTCCGGAAGTGGTGGGCGGTGAAGCTGGGCATCCGGCAGGAGCACTACACCAACGCCGCCATGCAGGCCGGGACGGCCTATGAGCACAGGGTCCTGGACGCGCTGGGGGTGAAGAGCCGCGACCGGCAGGTCAGGATTCACGCCCTGCGGCTGCGGGTGAACTACGACGGGGACGACGCATGCACCATCACCGAGGTCAAGACCCACAGCGCGGCCAGATTCAAGGTGAGCCGCGCCTACTGGATGCAGTGCCAGGTGGAGATGCTGGCCAGCGGCTGGGGGCTGCGGCAGCGGAAGGCGTGCCGCATTGCCGCCTACCGGATCGGCGAGGCGGAGAAGCAGAACTTTTTCCTGCCGGTGGATCCCGGGCGGATCACCATCTGGCCGGTGGCGTATGACGAGGCGTGGGTGGAGACCCAGTACCTGCCCCGGCTGCGGTATCTGGCCGGGTGCCTGAAAACAGGCCGCTGGCCGCGAAAGGAGGAGGTGGCATGCAGCAGGTGACGGTGGACGCCGCCCGCTGGCTGCGTGACAGTGAGGGGGCATGGCTGGCTTTCCGGGTGAACTCGGACAAGACGGCGATGGACGTATGTGACAGCCTGCAGGACGGGAAGCCCTACACGGTGACGGTGAAGCGCAGGAGCAGGAGCCTTGACGCCAACGCCTACTTCTGGACGCTGGTGAACCGGCTGGCGGACAGGCTGCAGACCGACCCCAACGAGATATACCGGGCGTACATCCCGGATGTGGGCGGCAACTACGAGGTGGTGCCGGTGCGGGAGGACAGGATCGCCGCATGGGAAAAGGTCTGGTGCAGCGGCCACGTCGGGCGCATGATCGAGGATCTGGGGCCATGCCGGAACACGAAGGGCTATCACAACATCCGCTCGTATATCGCCAGCAGCGACTATGACACGGCGCAGATGAGCCGCCTGATCGAGCTGGTGGTGGCGGACTGCCGGCAGCTCGGCATCGAGACCATGACGCCCCGGGAGCTGGAAGCGCTGGTGTCACGCTGGGGGGAGGCGAGCCCATGAAGCGGAGGACGCGGCAGAAGCTCACCTTTCGGGGCGAGAGCAGATGGGCGTCGGAGTGGGCGAAGATCACGGGTATCTCCGTGCCCGCCATCTACTGGCGGCTGGCCAACGGCTACACCGTGGAGCAGGCGCTGACCACGCCCATGCGCACCCGGAACGTGGGCGGGCGGCTGGGGCACTACATAGACCACAGCGGCGAACGGCACGGGAAGCTGGAGGTGCTGCACTATCTGCGGACGGACTGCTCCGGCAGCGCCGTGTGGCTGTGCCGGTGTGAATGCGGCAGCGAGGTGGCCATTGTGGGACACCGGCTGAAAACCGTTACCAGCTGCGGGTGCGACCGCAGGCGGCGCACGCCCCGCAAGGGGGAGAAGCCGCCGCAGGATTGGGCGGAGCAGCCCTGCTGGACGTGCCGGAAGTACGCCGGAGGGTGCTGCTGGAGCCGGGAGCTGAAGCCGGTGCCGGGGTGGCGCGCCACCAGAACCATCAAGTTTCAGGGCACCTGCGGGGGGCTGGAGTCCTACGCCATCCACGAATGCCCGGAGTACGAGCCGGACGGGACGGAGGTGACGCCGGGTGGATGAGAGGCGCTGCTTTCTCTGCGGGCGGAACGGCGGCGAGGATCCGCTGGACGTACACCACATCTTTCCGGGGGCATACCGGAGGAAGAGCGACAGGTACGGCCTGGTGGTGTACCTGTGCCACAAGCGGTGCCATATCTTCGACAGGGGCGCCGTACACAACAACGCAAAGGCAATGCGCCAGCTGCAGCGCTATGGCCAGCTGAAGGCCATGCGGGAGCAGGGCTGGACAGAGGCGGACTTCGTACGGGAGTTCGGGAAAAACTACTTATAGGAGGCAGAAAATGGCATTGAATGCAGTGGTGCTTCAGGGGCGGCTGACCCGAGACCCGGAGCTGCGCCGCACCCAGAACGGGACGGCGGTGACCAGCTTTTCGCTGGCGGTGGATCGTGACTTCAAGGGGCAGGACGGAGAGCGGGAGACCGACTTCATCGACGTGGTGGCATGGCGCGGCACGGCGGAGCTGGCCGCCAAATACCTGACGAAGGGCCGCATGGCGCTGGTATCCGGGCGGCTGCAGCTCCGGGACTGGCAGGACAAGGACGGCAACAGGCGCCGCAGCGCGGAGGTGATCGCCGAGGGCGTGTACTTCTGCGACAGCAAAAAGGAGGACGGCGGCTGCAAGGCGGCGGGAAAGGCCGTGGACGTGGATGCGGACGACTTCGCCGAGGTCGAGGAGGACGGCGATCTGCCGTTCTGACGAGGTGACGTGCGATGGCAAGAAACTATGCTGCACTCCCCTATGACTATTTAGAGGAGATGGAAGCACTCAACGATGCAGAGTTCGGTCGGCTAACGCGAGCATTGCTGGTATACAGCATGACGGGAGAGCAGATAGCGCTCTGTGGCAATGAGAGATTTTACGCCAAGCGCGTGATGGCGCAGGAGGATCGGTTCAAGGCGAGCTATGAAGATGTGTCCGTTGTCAGGCGTGAGGCCGGTAAGGCCGGGGCTGCCGCAAGATGGCAAAATGGCAAACGCATTTTTGCCAATGGCAAAAATAGCAAGGCCATGCCTGCCAATGGCAAAAATGGCAATACCGAAACCAAAACCAATACTCTGCCATCTGACGATGGCAAGAGTGATACGCGCGCGGCGCGCTTCACCCCGCCATCGATCGACGAGGTGGAGGCCTATGTGCAGGGGCAGGGCTATCACGTCAACGCGGAGCGGTTCGTGTCCTTCTACGCCCAGAAGGGCTGGATGGTGGGCAAGAACCACATGAAGGACTGGCGGGCAGCCGTCCGCAGCTGGGAGACCAGATGGAAGGAGGAGCACGGCAGTGGATGCACAGGAAGTGATGCAAAATCTGCGAAGAAGTGGGACATTCCGGGCGTCATCGAGCTTTGAGTGCCCGGAATGCGAGGATCGGGGCTATATCGTGATACGCAGCGAAACGGGAGAGCTGCTCTCCCGAAGCTGCGCCTGCCAAATCAGGAAGGACAACCTGCGCAGGATCCGCAACAGCGGGCTGTCCGGGCTGCTGGAGCGGTGCACACTGGAGACGTTTCAGACCTCCGAACCGTGGCAGGAGCAGGCGAAGCGGGCGGCAGAGGCGTATATCGCGGACTGGCACGGCAGGTGGTTCTACGCCGGGGGCAGTCCCGGCAGCGGGAAAACCCACCTCTGCACGGCCATCTGCGGCGCGCTGATGGAGGCGGGACTGCCGGTGCGGTATCTGCAGTGGCGGTCGGACATTCCGGCCATCAAGGCGAAAACCAACGACGCAGAGGCATATGCCGACGCGATGCAGCCGCTGAAGGACGTGCGGGTGCTGTACATTGACGACTTCCTCAAGGGCGGCGTGACGGAGGCTGACCGGAACATTGCCTTTGAGCTGCTCAACGCACGGTATGTCAAGCCGGATCGCGCCACGATCATCAGCTCGGAGCGGACGATCTCCGACATTCTGGACTGGGACGAGGCGGTGGGCTCCCGCATCGCGGAACGGGCAAAGGGCTGCATTGTGACCGTCGCGGGCAGCGGCAAGAACTGGAGGCTGCGGCCATGAAGGACGGCGTGATGGAGGTGTGTACGGCGCGGCTGTGCCCGGTGTGCATCGGCGAGATGGAGCGGGAGCACTACTTCGTGCGCCCCACCCGGGAGCAGGTGTACGGCGGCGCCATGCGGGACGTATGGGAGCCGGGCGTGTGCCAGCGCTGCGGACGGGAACGGAGGATGACGAAGCTGCGGCGGTACCTGCTGCGGCGGCAGGGCATGAAGGAAAGGGGGATACTGGATGAAGCTCCGGTTTGAGATACCCTATCCGCCGTCAGACGTAGGGCGGCGGGAGTGGACGCGGCTCTACGGCCTCAACGGCTACTACGGCAACAGGGTCAACTACCACGAACGGACACGCGCTATCCATGTGCTGCACGAGCTGGTGCAGCTGCGGATGCGGAAGGCGGGGATCCCGAAGCAGGCGGTGACGGAGCCGGTGACGGTGACCTTCCACTGGAACGACCGGCTGGACATCGACAACCACGCCATCATGGGCAAGGCCATTGTGGACGCCATGAAGGGCTGGGTGCTGCCGGACGACAACCGCAGGTGGCTGGTGGGCGTGTCCCACCGGTTCTGGGACGGCGAGGACGTGCTGGTGGAGGTGGAGACAGCGGGGAACGGGGAGGAGGTGAGGTAGGTGGACATTGGACTGATCGACGTGGACGGGCACAATTTTCCAAACCTCGCGCTGATGCGTCTGTCTGCCTACCACAAAGCCAAAGATGATAGCGTGGAAATGTGGGACGGATTTAAGCACTATGACCGGGTGTACATGAGCAAGGTTTTTACATTCTCCCCGGATATGGACACCTGTATCAACGCCGATGAGGTCATTACAGGTGGCACAGGGTACAAGGATTACGGCGCTCTGCCGGACGAAGTGGAGCGAATGCGGCCAGACTACTCGCTGTATCCAACTTGGAAACCGGCCATTGGATTTCTGACACGCGGCTGTATCCGCAACTGCACTTGGTGCATCGTGCCGAAGAAAGAAGGGCTTATCCGACCGGCGGCCACATGGGAAGAAGTAAAGCGGCCTGACAGCCGGGACATCATCTTCATGGACAACAACGTTTTGGCACACGAACACGGTTTAGATCAGATTGAACGCATGGGGCACGAGAATATGCGGGTGGACTTTAATCAGGGCTTGGATGCACGGCTCATCACGCCGCAGACTGCCAAGCTGCTGGCAGGGCTGAAATGGATCAGGTTTGTCCGAATGAGCTGTGACACCTCTGCCATGCTGCCGGTGATAGAGCAAGCCACGGCGTATCTGCGGGAGGCAGGAATACCATCTTGGCGTTTTTGGTGCTATGTACTTGTGCAGGATGTGGAGGAAAGCCATAAGCGCATTCTTGCCTTGCGGGACATGGGCGTGGTTCCGTTTGCCCAGCCGTACCGCGACTATGACGGCGGAGAGCCGACTGCCGAACAGAAGCGCCTTGCCAGATGGGTGAATATGCGGGCGGCGTTTCAGACGTGCAGTTTTGAAGAATTTACTGGGAAAAAGGAGGAATGACATGACAAGAGACGAGATCGTGACGGCGCTGCGGTGCCACTGTGATGCAATAGAAACCGGGGCGTGCCCAAAGGATAAGTGTCCTTCGTTTGAAAGACCGGCGCGTTATAAATGCGCTGGTGTGGTTTCTGGGGAATCCGCTGACCTGATCGAGAACCAGCAGCGGGAGATAGAAGCGCTGCGTAATGAGCTGTGCCAACATTGCGGGAAGTACAAACGGGCACACGAGGGTGCCTGTAATGGGTGCCGATGGAAACAGTAAAACGCCGGGGCTCCCGGTGAAATAAAAATTTCAGGAGGACAAGAATATGAACGAGCAGAAGAAGGAACAGATGTACATCGTACGATGTGATCGTGCTGGGGTGTTCTTTGGCGCCATCAAGGAGCGCAGCGGCACGGAGGCCACCATGACGACCGTGAGAAAGCTGTGGTACTGGGCCGGCGCGGCAGCCGTGGAGCAGCTGGCCGTGGACGGCACCAGCGCCCCGGAGAATTGCGAGTTCACGGTGACGGTGCCGGAGATGGTGGTGACCGGGGTGATCCAGGTGATCCCCTGCACGGAGAAGGCCGCAGCATCCATCGGCGGCGTGAAGGAGTGGCGCCGATGACGCTGGAGGAGAAGATCAGAGCCTTTTTGACGGTCGGCTACGGCTACGGCGCCGTCGCCGGCTACGGCTACGGCGCCGGCTACGGCTACGGCTCCGGCTACGGCTACGGCTCTGGCGCCGGCGACGGCGACGGCTCCGGCTCCGGCTCCGGCTACGGCGACGGCTCCGGCTCCGGCTCCGGCTACGGCTCCGGCTACGGCTACGGCGACGGCGCCGGCGACGGCGCCGGCGACGGCGACGGCGACGGCATCACATCGTTTGACGGCAAGCCGGTTCATAGGATCGACGGGGTGGCTACGATCCTGCGCAGCGTGCGCGGGAATGTGGCGCACGGGGCGATCCTGCGCCGGGATCTCACCACAGAGGAGTGCTATGTGGCCAGGCAGGGCGGCTTCTTCGCCCACGGGCGGACGCTGGCCACGGCGATGGAGGCGCTGCGGGAGAAACTGTTCGAGGATATGCCGGAGGAGGAGCGGATCGCAGCGTTTTTGGCGGAAACGGAGGACGAAAAGCGCTATCCGGCGCAGCACTTCTACGACTGGCACCACCGGCTCACCGGCAGCTGTGACATGGGGCGGCGTGCATTCGCCCGGGAGCATGGCATTGATGTGGCGGGCGGCTCCATGACACTGCGGGAGTTTCTGGAGCTGACGAAGGACGCCTACGGCGGCGACGTGATCCGGCGGGTGATGCAGAAGGTGGGGTGAAGTAATGAGCAGGCCGCGGTACGACTGGTGGGGGTACGCCAAGGGGATGATCCGGCGCTACCCGGGGGCGGTGACGGCGCGGGAGCGGCGGGCTGTGAGCGAGGCGGTGCGGCAGACGCTGGAGATGCCGGACGGCAAGGCGCGGATGAAGCTGGTGGACGTGATCTTCTGGCGGCGCTCTCACACCCTGCCGGGAGCGGCGGCACTGTGTCATGTGTCTGAGCGCACCGCCAGACGCTGGCATACCGGGTTTGTGTTTCTGGTGGCCCGGGAGTTCGGGCTGATGGAATGAAAAAAAAGGAGGGCTAATCGCCCTCCTTTTTGATGCTCTGCGTGATCAGGTACTCGATGTAGTTGGAGATCGTTCGGTTCTCTGCTGCTGCGGCGGCCTGAAGCTGTGCTTTTAGTTCAGGGGTGAGTCGGATATAGATGCGCTCGGTCTTGTTCATAGGACACCCCGCTCCTTGCAGTAGTCATGCAGACGATTGAACTCGTAGACGCTGACGAACCACTCGGCGGGCGTCCCAGGGAAAAACGTGGTGGTGGCCTGGTGCTGCAGAAAATCTGCGATCTCCTCGGGGGTGTTGTTCTCGATCATGTACTGGACGGAGGTGGCGGCTTCGTCCAGCTTGCCCAGATTTCTGACGCCATGCGTGTCAATGTAGGCGCGGCGTTCTTTTTTGGTAAGTTGATCCAGTTTTTTCATGGGTGTCTCCCTTCTGTTCTCTGTGTGTTGGCTTAATGATATTGTACGCACAATGTGCGCACAAGTCAATGCACAAAACACACAATAATGTAAGCAGAGATTTGTGCATATTGACCATATTTAAGGTAAAGGTTGGCCTTAAAAAGCCATTTGGGTGTGCTACCATGGAAATGGCAGGGATGGCACGGCCTGCCTGTGAGTTCCTTTTTGGCCTCCTTTCTTGGGTGGTCGCCGGGGAGACCGGCGGCTGCCCCATATGCGGGCAAATGTCCCAAGGCGGCGACGCGGTCTCCAAAACCGCGTGTGGTGGGTTCGATTCCCAATTGCCCGTGCCATGATGAGGGGATGATCTGCTGGTAGAGCGCCAGCAGCAGAATCAAAAGAAAGCTCAATGGATGCAGGAGAGGCGGATAGCCGGGGACAGACGCGCCAGGGACAAAGGCCAGTGGTGGGAGGCAGGCGCGTTGGAACAGAATGCTGGATTGAGGGGTGGTGTACTGTGGCGGCAAGGCTGACAGACCGGCAGAAAAAGAAAATACTGGCCGACTATGTGCAGCTGGGCAGCTACAACGCCACGGCGAAGATCAACGGGTGCTCCCTGAACACGGTGAAGAAGCTTGTGCAGGAGAATGCAGACATTGCAGAGCTGTGCATTCAGAAAAAAATGGAGAACACAACGGACATTCTGGCCTACATGGAGAGCCAGCGGGAAACGGTGTGTGAGATCATCGGCAAGGGGCTGACCGCTCTCAACGATCCCGATAAGCTGGCGGCGGCCACGCCCGCCCAGATCACCACGGCGCTGGGGACGCTGATCGACAAGTGGACGCTGCTGCAGGGCAGCCGGGACAAGGCCGATGTCCGGGTGGAGCTGGGCAGCATGGAGGAGTACAGCGAATGAGCACGGTGCTGCGGATGGATCCGCCCAACAGTGAGCCGCAGGCGCAGTTTCTGCGGGAAAAGCACAAGTATGTGGCCTTCGGCGGGGCGCGAGGCGGCGGCAAGAGCTGGGCTGTCCGTACCAAGGCCAAGCTGCTGTGTCTGCGCTACCCCGGTATCCGGCTGCTGATCGTCCGGCGCACCTATCCGGAGCTGGTGAACAACCACATCAGGCAGCTGCGGACGGAGCTGCTGGGGGTGGCGCGGTACAACGACAAGGACAAGGTGCTGATCTTTGACAACAGCAGCATCATCAACTTCGCCTATTGCGCCAGGGACGGCGACCTGGATCGCCTGCAGGGCGTGGAGTACGACGTGATCTTTCTGGACGAGGCCACGCAGCTGTCGGAGGTCCAGATGCAGGCCATCACCGCCTGCCTGCGCGGCGTGAACGACTTCCCCAAGCGGGTCTATTTCACCTGCAACCCCGGCGGACAGGGGCACCAGTACATCAAGCGGCTGTTCGTTGACCGGCGGTTTGCCGAGGGCGAGAAGCCGGAGGACTACGTATTCATCCGCTGCGCTGCGGCGGACAATAAGGCGCTGATGACCAAGCAGCCGGACTACATCCGGCAGCTGGAGGCCCTGCCGGAGAAGCTGCGCAGGGCGTGGCTGCTGGGCGACTGGAACGTATTCGAGGGGCAGTTCTTCGAGGAGTTCACCGACGACCCCAGGCACTACGCAGACAGGCGCTTCACCCATGTGATAGACCCCTTTGAGGTGCCGGAGGGCTGGACGATTTACAGGAGCTTCGACTGGGGCTATGCCAAGCCCTTCTCCTGTGGGTGGTGGGCGGTGGACTACGACGGGCGGCTGTACCGCATATTGGAGCTGTACGGCTGCACGAAGGAGCCAAATACCGGCGTCAAGTGGACGCCGGACAGGGTGTTTACCGAGATCCACCGTGTGGAGACGGAGCACCGGTGGCTGAAGGGCAAGAATATTCAGGGTGTGGCCGACCCGGCCATCTGGGACGCGGAGAGCGGCGAGAGCATCGCCGAGACGGCGGCGCGGCACCGGGTCTATTTCACCAAGGGAGACAACAAGCGGCTGCCCGGCTGGATGCAGGTGCACTACCGGATGGCCTTTGACGAGGGCGGCAAGCCCATGCTCTACGTGTTCCGGGGATGCAGGGCGTTTGTCCGGACGCTGCCGGGATTACAGTACGACGAGCACGCCGTGGAGGACGTGGACACCGACGGCGAGGATCACATCGCCGACGAGACCCGGTATATGTGCATGGCACGTCCCATCAAGCCCCGGATGGCGCCGCAGCGTGACACCTATCGGGACAATCCCATGTACACGGCGCTGGACATCCCCAGAGAGGAAGTGCTGAGCGCGCCGGAATATATCCCCATGCAGATCAAGGAGGCAGATTGATGGACGAGAACAGAGAGGTGCAGGGCACGCCGGAGGCGGATCGCCGACCGGTGGTGACCATCGGGGCGGAGCAGCTCCATCAGGCCACGGCGACCCTGCAGCGGTACAAGCAGGGCAAGACCAATCTGGAGAAGCGCGTGATCGACAACGAGGAGTGGTACCGGCTGCGGCACTGGGCGTGCCTGCGGGCGGAGTCGCAGAAGCAGCAGGTGGAGCCGGTGAGCGCGTGGCTGCTCAACTCCATTGCCAACAAGCACGCCGACGCCATGGACAACTACCCCGCCCCCAACATTCTGCCCCGTGAGCCGGGGGACGTGGAGGAGGCGCGGCGGCTGAGCGATATTGTACCGGTGGTGCTGCAGCAGACCGGGTTTGAGCGCACCTATTCCGAGGTGTGGTGGGACAAGCTCATCGGCGGCACCGCCATCTACGGTGTGTTCTGGGACGGCAGCAAGCTGGGCGGACTGGGCGACATCGCCGTGGAGCCGGTGGACGTGGTGAATCTGTTCTGGGAGCCGGGGATCACCGACATCCAGCGCAGCGCCGACGTGTTCTATGTGCGGCTGGAGGACAACGCCGCGCTGGAGCGGGCGTATCCGCAGCTGGCCGGGAATCTGGGCGGCTCGACCCTCAATGTGAGCGCCTACGTCTACGACGACACCGTGAACACCGCCGACAAGTCGCTGGTGGTGGACTGGTACTACAAGCGCAGCGGTCAGAGCGGCACCCAGCTGCACTACTGCAAGTACGTCAACGACACGGTGCTGTACAGCAGCGAGAACGTGGGCACGCCCTGGTATGACCACGGGAAATACCCCTTCGTGTTCGACCCGCTGTACCGCATCAAGGGCACGCCCTGCGGGTTCGGCTACGTGGACATCGGCAAGGGCACCCAGGAGTACATTGACCGGGGGGATCAGGCCATCATGGCCAATATGCTGTCCAACGCGGCGCCCCGGTTCTTCATCCGCAGCGACGGCGCGGTGAACGAGCAGGAGTACGCCGACTGGACGAAGCCGTTTGTGCACACCAACGGGAACCTGGGACAGGACAGCATCCTGCCGGTGACCGGGCGGGGGCTGAGCGGCATCTACCTGAACGTGCTGGAGCAGAAGATCGCCGAGCTGAAGGAGACCACCGGCAACCGGGACGTGTCCACCGGCGGCTCCACCTCCGGCGTGACGGCGGCCAGCGCCATTGCGGCCATGCAGGAGGCGGGCAGCAAGCTGAGCCGGGACAGCAACAAGGCCGCCTACCGGGCGTTCCGGGAGGTGGTGGAGCTGGTGGTGGAGCTGATCCGCCAGTTCTACGACGCGCCGCGGCAGTTCCGCATCATCGGTGAGAGCGGGCGGCAGGAGTTCGTGATCTATTCCAACGAGGCACTCAGGCCGCAGGCGCAGGGTGTGGCGTTCGGGGTGGACATGGGGTACAGGGTGCCCCAGTTCGATCTGGAGATCACCGCCGAAAAGGCCAGCCCCTACAGCAAGCTGAGCCAGAACGAGCTGGCACTGCAGTTCTTCGGGGCGGGGTTCTTCAATCCCCAGATGACCGATCAGGCGCTGGCGTGTCTGGAGATGATGGACTTTGACGGCAAGGAGCAGATCATGCAGCGCATCGCCGCCAACGGCACGCTGTACCAGCGCTTCCTAATGGTGCAGCAGCAAGCCGTGGCCATGGCGCAGCTGGCGGATCAGCTGGGCGGCACCAACTACGCCATGCAGATGCTCAGCGGCGCCCAGGCAGGGCAGCAGCCCATACCCGGCGGCGTACCGGACATCAAAGCAGACGGCGGCGAGAGCAGCGTGACACGCAACGCACGGGAGACGGCGGCCAGCCGGGCGACGCCTACGTAAGGAGGACGGCATGATCGAGATCAGGATGGAGCGCACCGGCAAGACCCGGGTATTGCAGATGACGGGACACGCGGGACAGGCCGATGTGGGACAGGACATTGTGTGCGCGGCGGCGTCGATTTTGTGCTACACGGCGGCGCAGACCGCCCTTGACCTCCACGAGAGAGGGCAGCTGCACAAGCGGCCAAGGGTGGAGATGGCGAAGGGCCGCAGCGTGGTCACCATCTGCCCCAGGGCATCGGCGGAGGCCGAGGTGACGGTGGCGCTGCGGACGGTGGAGACCGGGTTTGCGCTGCTTAGTCACCACTACCCGGAGTATGTGACATTTGAAAAGCGTGAATAAAGGCGCAAAGCCTTTAGGATAGGATTCGCCCACCTGACGGGCAGATCACGGGCTCGCCCACCTACGGGCAGGAGGATACAGTATGAAACATTTGTTCCGTTGGCTCGATCTCCAGCTGTTCGCAGAGGGAGACGGCGGCACAGCAGCGGGCACTACGGGCGCGGCGGCTGACCAGAGCGACCTCTCCGGGGTCGTGTACGGCAAGCAGGCCGAAGAGACGGCACCCGACGCCGGGGCGCAGCAGCAGGAAGAACCTGCAAGGGATCTTGGCAAGGAGTTTGAAAAGCTCATCAAGGGCGAGTTCAAGGACGTGTACGCCAAGCGGGTACAGGACACGGTGACCAGACGGCTGAAGGCCACCTCTGCCGACGTGGAGGCGTTCCACGCTGTGCAGCCGGTGCTGCAGATGCTGTCCCAGCGCTACGGCGTGGACGCTGCCGACATCAAGGCGCTGTCCGCCGCCATCGAGGAGGACGACTCCTTCTATCAGGCGGAGGCAGAGCGGATGGGCGTGAGCGTGGATCAGGTGAAGTCCATCCGCAAAACGGAGCGGGAGAACCACCAGCTGAAGGAGCAGCTCAGGGAGCAGGAGAACCGCCAGAAGATGGAGCAGAACCTGGCCAAGTGGGCGCAGGAGGCACAGGCCATCGCCCAGAAGTACCCGGGGCTGGATCTGGAGAAGGAGCTGGCCAATCCCCCGTTCTTCAGTGCGCTGATGAATGGCGCCAGCGTGGAGGGCGCCTACTGGGGGCTGTACCACGACCAGCTGATCCCACAGGCCATGCAGTACACCGCTCAGGAGACGGAGCGGAAGCTGGTGAACAAGATCCAGGCGCAGGCCAAGCGCCCCACCGAGAACGGGGCGGGCGCAGGCGTGACCGTGAAGAGCGACGTGTCGCAGCTCTCCGACAAGGACATGGATGAGATCATCCGCAGAGCGAGGAGGGGCGAGAAGATCCGCTTTTAGTCCCTCCGGGAAGGAGACGACATGAATAAGACCAAACATTTCCGGGTGATGGTGCTGGATCTGCAGCTGTTCGCTGACGTGACCAACGCCACCACCTCCAGCTCCACCGGCAACAACCTGTCGGCGGAGATGAAAACCTTTTATGACAAGGTGCTGCTGCGCGAGGCGGGCCCCAAGCTGGTGCACGAGCAGTTCGGCCAGAAACGGGACATTCCCAGGGGCAACGGCAAGACCATTGAGTTCCGTAAGTTCAACCAGCTGCCCAAGGCGCTGACCGCCCTGACCGAGGGCGTGACCCCCGACGGCGGCGCGCTGGACGTGACCAGCCTGACGGCCACCGTGAGCCAGTACGGCTGGTTCATCCGCATCACCGACCTGCTGGATCTGACCGCCATCGACAACGTGATCGTGGAGGCCACCCAGCTGCTGGGCAGCCAGGCGGGCCTGACCATGGATACCGTTGTGCGCGACCAGCTGGTGGCGGGCACCAACGTGCTGTGGTGCCCCAAGATCACCTCCGGCGCGGAGACGGCGGTGGAATCCCGCAGCGGCATGGACACCACCGCTCAGCTGACGGTGAAGATGATCGAAAAGGCGGCGGCCACCCTGAAGGCCAAGAACGTGCCCAGCTTCGACGGCAAGTACGTGGCCATCATCCACCCCTATGTGGCCTTTGACCTGCGGCAGGACAGCCGCTGGATCGACGCCCACAAGTACGCCGCCACCACGGAGCTGTTCAACGGTGAGCTGGGCGAGATCGCGGGCGTGCGCTTCGTGGAGACCACGGAGGCGAAGATCTGGAACGACGGCACCTGCCCCCAGAAAACCGCCGCCAGCGGCGGCGTGGCCGCCACCTACTACAGCGTGTTCGCCACGCTGGTGCTGGGCAAGAACGCCTACGGCGTGACTGAGGTCACCGGCGGCGGCCTGCAGACCATTGTGAAGCCCCGCGGCAGCGGCGGCACCGCCGATCCTCTGGATCAGCGCTCCACCGTGGGCTGGAAGGGCATCCGCACCGCCAAGATCCTGCTGGAGCAGAACATGGTGCGTATCGAGAGCGTGTCCAAGGAGTGGAGCGCTACCGCCAAGGCCAACTGATAAGCGGCGCGGTGGGGGATGAGCTCCCCCACCGCAGGAAGAAAGGACAACGACATGGACAATGACAACCTGAACGTCACCCAGACGGCGGACACCGCCCAGCCGGAGGCGCCAAAGGCCACCCAGCCGAAGAAGCTCAAGCGGGTGAAGGTGATGCTGCCCATCATCGACGAGCACGATATGGAGCAGTTTGTGGCCGTGAACGGCGAGAGCTACCTGATCCGCAGGGGCGAAGAGGTGGAGGTGCCTGCCGCCGTGGCGGAGGTGCTGCGCCTGAGCGAGATGCAGAAGCGGGAGGCCTTCCGCTATCAGCAGGCGGCCATCCGTCAGGGCATGATGGGCGGCGAGATGTAAGGAAAACGAGGGGGCAGCCATATGCCCCCTCATTTTGAAGGAGGGCAAGCGCAATGACGATCAGGGAAGCGATCACGGCGGTGGATCTGGAGAAGCCCAGCGTGTTCAGCGATGCGAACAAGAGGGCATGGCTGGGGGAGCTGGAGGCCATGGTGGTGCGGGAGATCATAAAGACCCACGCAGGCGGCGAGACGGCGGAGGTGCCTGCCTTTGACAGCAGCACGCCGGACGACACCGTGTTGACGGCGCCAGCCCCCTATGACCGGATGTACCCGCTGTATCTGGCGGCGCAGATCGACCGGTTGAACGGGGAGCTGGGCAAGTACAACAGCTCCATTACGCTGTTTACGGCGGCGTATGGGGAATATTGCAACTGGTATAACCGCACCCACGCCCCGCTGGGCACGGCGCTGCGGTTCTGGTAAGGGGGCTGGGGCATGAACTTTCCGACGGTAGAGGAGACGGCCACCAGCCGGGAGATGATCTCCGCTTTCGGTGGATACGACCACAACCAGCGCATTTCCGGGAGCGCATTTTTTGACATGAAAAATCTGTCCTCCGACGGCTATCCCCTGCTGCAGTCCCGCCGCAAGCGGGGCACGGTGCGGCAGCTGACGGCGCCGGGGGGACTTTTGGCCAAGGACGCCATGGCGTGGGTGGACAACGGCAGGCTCTATTACAACGGGGCGGCCATTACCGGGCTGACGCTGACCCAGGGCGAAAAGCAGCTGGTGAGCATGGGCGCTTACCTGCTGATCTGGCCGGATAAAAAGTATCTGAACACGAAGGACATGACGGACTTCGGCAGCATGGAGGCATCGTGGCAGAGCGTGGGCAGCGTGACCTACTCGCTGTGTGCGGCGGACGGCACGGCGCTGACCGGGGTATCCTCCAGCAAGCCGGAAGCGCCCAGCGGCGGCGACTACTGGCTGGACACCTCCACCTCCCCCCACAGCCTGATGGTGTGGAGCGAGAGCAGCGCCATGTGGACGGGCGTGGCCACGGTATATGTCCGGATGGAGTCGCAGGGCATCGGCACGGCCTTTGAGGAGGGAGACGGGGTAAAGATCAGCGGCGCGGCCTACGTCGGCGACAGCGACGTGGTGAAGGAGCAGATGGAGGAGCTGAACGGCACCAAGCGCATCATCGCCAAGGGGGACAACTACGTGGTGGTGATCGGCCTGATCGACCTCACCCACACGCAGGAGACGGGACAGGTGACGCTTGCCCGTGTGGTGCCGGAGATGGACTATGTGTGCGAGGCGCAGAACCGGATCTGGGGCTGCAAGTACGGCATGGTGGACGGCAAGGCCGTGAACGAGCTGTACTGCTGCAAGCTGGGCGACTTCAGGAACTGGAACGTGTTCGCGGGCATCTCCACCGACAGCTGGGCGGCCTCGGTGGGCAGCGACGGCGCGTGGACGGGCTGCGCCAACTATCTGGGCTATCCCACGTTCTTCAAGGAGAACGTGATCCACCGGATCGCCATCTCCCCGGTGGGCGCCCATCAGGTGACGGAGACGGCAGGCCGTGGCGTGCAGAAGGGCAGCTACAAGAGCCTGTGCGTGGTGAACGAGGTGCTGTTCTACAAGTCCCGCACCGACGTGTGCGGCTACGACGGCAGCTTTCCCGCCTCCATGGGGGCGGCGTTCGGCGACGTACGGTACGACAGCGCCGTGGGCGGCAGCTACAACGGCAAGTACTACCTGTCCATGCGGGACGAGGGCGGCACGTGGCACCTGTTCTGCTACGACGCGGCGCGGGGGCTGTGGCACCGGGAGGACAACACCCACGCCATGCAGTTTGCCGCCATGGACGATGACCTGTATTACATCGACGCGGACAGCAAAAAGATGCTGTGCGTGCTGGGGACGCAGGGCACACCGGAGGCGGACGTGGCATGGATGGCGGAGACCGGGGAGATCGGCTACGACTACCCGGACAAGAAGTACCTGAGCCGGTACAACATCCGGCTGAAGATCGCACCGGGCGGGACGCTGAAAATGTCCTGTATGTACGACAGCGACGGGGTATGGCGCCACGCCGGGACGGTGGAACGGGTGGGGCTGGGCACCTTTACGGTGCCGGTGATCCCACGCCGGTGCGACCACATGAAGATCAGGCTGGAGGGCACCGGCGACGTGCGGGTATTCTCCATTGCCAAAATTCTGGAGCTGGGGAGTGACAACGGATGGTGATCCTGCAATCGCCGCCTATGCTGCAGGGGAGCCAGACCCAGCAGCTGCAGGACGTGCGGCGGTATCTTTTCAGGCTGGTGGAGCAGCTGAACAACAGCCTCAACAGCCTGACGGAGGACAATCTGGCGCCGGAGGCGGTGCAGGCGCTGGGCAGCGCGGCCAGAAGCGCCGCCGAACAGACCCGCGCAGACCTGAAAACGCTGATTATCAAGAACGCCAACGAGGTGACCCAGACCATCGAGAAGATCACGAAGGAGCTGGAGAGCACCTATGTGGCGAAGTCCGACTTCGGCACCTTTGAGGAGCGGATCAACAACGCCATTACCGCCAGCGCCGAGGGGCTGGAGATGGAGATCAGCTCCACCAGCGAGACCCTGAACAGCTTCATTGCCACCTCCAACGGCTATATCCGGCAGGGCGTGGTGGCCAAGGACGGGGATGTGCCCATTCTGGGCATTGCGCTGGGGCAGGATATTTCCGTGACCGGCACAACGGTGGATGTGGACGGGAAAACCTATGAGACGATCGACACCTCCAAGAATATGAGCGTGTGGACGACGAACAAGCTGAGCTTTTACGTCAACGGGCTGGAGGTGGCGCACTTCGCCAACAACGCCCTGTACGTGAACAACGTGGAGACCCAGTCCATCACCTTCGTCAACTGGCGGGTGGACGACGCCAACGGGCTGCGGTTCCGCTGGGTAGGAGGTACGACATGAGTACGTATACATGGGGCGCAGAGCCGCCGATTGACATTTCGGTGACGGACAACATCCAGCGCACCGCCAACAACGGGTATGCCGGGTATGTGACGGTGACGCTGGGCGGCTGCAGCAGGCGCTATGGATACAACATTGAGGCCGAGGTGGAGGGGACGAAAACACAGCTGAAGGGCAATCTCCCCAACACCTGGAGCGCCGGGCAGTACAGCGCGTCGTTTTACGTATCCGGGTATTCCGCAGACACAACGGTGGATATTCTGGTGGTGATGACCACCAACAGCCCCGGCAGAAACAGCCTCAATATCAACTACACGGCCTATATCGGCGGAGGCGGGAGCAGCGGGGAGGACACGGACGATGCCACGCCCATCAGCTGGGACGCCTCCAAGGGCAACAGCGCCCGGCTGGGCGGCAAGCTGACCATCAAGCTGAACCCGCAGCGGACGTATTACACCCACAAGCTGACGTATACCATCGGCACCACCACCGGCACCATTGCCGAAAAGGTGGGGTATGTTTCCAGCTATGAGTGGACGGTGCCCACGTCGCTGATCCGCCTTGTAAACAAGAGCTACGGCACGCTGTGCACCATCACCTGCACCACCTACAGCAGCTCACGGGAGGTGGGCAAGCGGGAGCAGGACGCGGTGCTCTATCCGCCTGCGGACGCGGGGCCCGTTGTCCCGGCGTCTGTTCGCAGCTTCTGGCCGCAGAACGAGGGCGTGGTGGCCGGGTTTCCCGGCTACGTAAAGGGGTACACCAAGCTGCTGGTGCGCATTTTCCCCGATGTGATCGAAATGAAATACAGCGCGACGCTGAAAAGCATCACGGTGACCTTTGGCGGCAAGACGGTGGCCGCCGAAAAGGCGGCCGACCTGTACAATGGCAGGGAGTACTACAAGGCCGTGACGGCTGTATTGCAGGATCTGGTGGGCAGACTGACGGTGACCGTTACGGACAGCTACGGCTTTTCCAGCGGCGTGACGATCAACATCAGGGACTATAAAGACTCTTTCCCGGGAAAGACGATCTATGATTATGCCCCGCCGGCGCTGAGCGGCATTGCCATCTACCGCAGCGACGACGCCATGGTGGCGGCGGACGTAGGCGCGCACATCACGACCGGGGCGACGGTCAGGTGGACGTCGCTGAACGGATGGAACGATGATGCGAATCACTGTTCGCTGACAGCGCAGTACAAGGAAGCCGGGGCGCAGACGTTTTCCGCTGCCGTAAAGCTGACCAGCGGGCAGAAAACGAGGATCAACGGCAGCGCCGTCATTGATCCGGAGAAGAGCTACACCGTGCGGATCACGGCGAAGGACAGGATCGGCCGCACGGCCATCTATGAAGCGACGGTGCCCACCGCCACCATCACCTTCCACCTGAAGGACGGGGGCAAGGGCGCGGCATTCGGCAAGATCTCCGAAAAGGACAACACCTTTGAATGCGGCTGGGACGCGGAGTTCTCGGGGGATGTGCGCATTACCGGCAAGCTGACGGTGGGGTCGGGCAATCTGCGCAATGGGGACAACCTGCTGGACAACTGGTACTGGAACCCCAACGTGATGATCAACACCCGGGGCGTGGCCAGCGGCGCGGACTGGAACGGCGGCTACGGCATAGACCGCTGGAAGGGCAGCGCGGGGATGAAGGTCTATTTTGCGACCGCCGACGGCTACCTGTACCTGGACAACAGCGCGGGGACGACGTCCGGCTATTTGCAGCAGCTCTTTGAGCCTGCGCTGGCCAAGGCGCTGGTGGGGAAAACAGTGACGGCCAGCGTGCTGTGCACGGCGCTGCCCTACAGGGGCGTGCATTCCGGCACCTTCACTTTCCCGGAGATCGGCAGCAAAACAACGATCTCGACGGATTTCGGCACCATTGAGGTGGGCAGCGGCGCTGAATCAGGTGTGGGATTTTTCCTGCTGCGTGTGGCGGCAGGCGGCACGCTGCGCCCCATGGCCGCCAAGCTGGAGCTGGGGGACACCCAGACGCTGGCGCATCAGGAGAACACGGTGTGGACACTCAACGAGATCCCACGGCGGGAGGAGCAGGAGCGTATCTGTCAGCGGTATTGCTTTGCGCCGTTTTCCGGCGGCGCAGAATATGCCCGGGCAACGTTTCTGAACGCGGCGCGTATCCAGTTCTTCATCCCGACACCGGTGACCATGCGGGCAAAACCGGTGCTGGCATCCGGTGCGCTGACCGCAGGCGGCTGGGGCGGCACCAGTCCGCTGTCGGGCGTTACACTGTCCTATGCGGTGATGGGCAACGCCATCCGCGTGCTGGCGGAAAAGGCCAGCCACGGGCTGACAGACGCGTGGCTGCAAATATCGAACGCGGTATTTTCCGCAGACCTGTGAGGGGCATATGAGCAAGGTATATGTGAAGCTGGACGAGCGCGGGCGCATCCTCGCCTGCGACGGCGGATACAGCGAGGAGAACATGGGCGACGTGACCGAGTGGACGCTGCTGGACGAGGGCGAGGGAGACCGCTATAACCTGTGCCAGAGCAACTACTTTGACAGCCTTTATACAGATGACGGTATCCCCCGGTATAAATATGCAGACGGTGCGGCGGTGCTGCGCAGCGAGGCGGAGATCGAAGAGGACGTGGCGGCGCTGCCGCCGCCCCCGCCGTCGCCGCTGGAGCAGGCGCAGGCGGAGACCGCCGTTTACAAGGCGGCGCTGGAGGTGCTGGGCGTGAACACGGAGGAAGCCGATGAGAGCTGATATTATGGCGCAGGCGCAGGCCATACGCGCCAGCATGGACAAGGCTGCAGGCTATCTCACTGACCAACAGTCTGCCGCAGCGCCCCTGCTGTACCCTGTGTGGCGTCCGGGGCTGACAGTGGCAAAGGATACCCGGCGGTACTATGCGCCCACGAAGCGGCTCTATAAGGCCGTGCAGGCGCACACCACGCAGGAAGGCTGGGAGCCGGACAAAACGCCAGCCCTGTGGACGGCCATCGACGTGGAGCACGCAGGCACCCGGGACGACCCCATTCCGGCGGTGCGGGGCATGACGTACACCTATGGGCTGTACTACCGCGACGGTGAGGACGGCAAGCTGTACCGCTGTGAGCGCACCGGGGCGGCGGAGGGCGACACGGCCACGCTGCAATACCTTCCCCATGAGCTGGTGGGGCATTATTTCACGGAGGTAGACGACCAATGACAGAGACGATCATCGTGGCGGGACTGAGCCTTGTGGGGACGCTGGCGGGGGCATATCTGGCCAACCGCAAAAGCAGCGCCCTCATTGCCTACCGGCTGGAGCAGCTGGAGAAAAAAGTGAACAAGCACAACAGCCTCATCGACCGGACGTACCGGCTGGAGCAGCACATGGCGGTGGTGGACGAGAGCATGAAGGTGGCCAACCACCGCATTGCCGATCTGGAGGCGGAGGTGCTCCACCACACGGAGACACACCATAAGGAGGGCTGATATATGGCATTTTCTTATAAGGACTATGTGGAGAGCGACCGGGTCAGGAAGCTGGCGGATCAGCTCTCCAGAATCAACGATACCAAGCCCGGGGATTGGACGGGCGGCCAGTACGGCGGGCAGGTGCAGGACCTTCTCAAGAAGATCCAGAACCGGGAGAAGTTCAGCTATGACCTGAACAGCGACGCGCTGTACCAGCAGTACAAGGACAAGTACGTGCAGCAGGGCAAGCAGGCCATGCAGGACACCATGGGGCAGGCGGCGGCACTGACGGGGGGCTACGGCTCCACCTACAGCCAGAGCGCCGGACAGCAGCAGTACAACGCCTATCTCCAGAGTCTGGGGGACGTGGTGCCGGAGCTGTACCAGATGGCGCTGAACCGCTACCAGATGGAGGGCGACGACCTGAAAGCCCAGTATGGGCTGCTCTCCGACCAGTACCAGCAGGAGTACAGCCAGTACCGGGATCTGCTGAGCAGCTGGCAGGCGGACAGGGACTATCTGAGCGGGCGGTATGACAGCGAACGGAGCATGGACTACGGGCGCTATACCGGCGACCGGGATCTGGCCTATCAGGACTACCGGGCGGCCATTGCGGACGACCAGTGGCGGCAGCAGTATCTGGAGTCCATCCGGCAGTTTGACGCCCAGCAGGCGCTGGCGCGGGAGCAGTTCGACTGGCAGAAGGCGCAGGCGGCGGCAAAGGCCAGCAGCGGCGGCGGCTCGGGCGGGAGAAGCTCTTCCGGCAGCGGTAAGAAAGCGGACGCGGAGAAGTATTCCTCGTCCACGGCGATGCGGATCATCCACGACACGGATACCGGCGTTGACCAGTCTTTGCAGGGACAGATCAACGCGCTGGCCGCCATGTATGAGGCGGGCAACATCACCAAAAAACAGTACAACGATCTGGTATATGCGCTGAGAAACCCCGGTAGGTAAGGAGGCCGTTCATGGGCTGGCAGGATATTTACAAGAGAAAAATGGAGGAATCCGGCCTTGAGGCCGGAGAGATCAACTTCGTCGATGTGGACACCTTCCGCCAGAGAGAGCGGGAGCGGTGGGACGCCGACGTGGCAGCCGGGAAGATTCAGACCGTGAAAACGCCGGAGACGACGGTGGAGACACCGGCGAATAGCGGCGAAAGGAAAATCACCGTCTCCCCCGGCGGTACGTTTCTGGGCGGATTCTCCTTTACGGCGCCCCGGCAGAAAACCGCGCAGGAGCTGGCGGACGAGGCGAAGCAGCAGCAGGCGTATCTGGCGGAGTATGAGCGGCTGTCCACGCTGGATCTGGAAGCGCTGGAAAAAGAAGTGGACGAGGCGAAGCAGGCGGCGAAGGGCAGCCACGGTATGTATGACATCAAGGCGTTTGGCGGCGGCGACCTGCCCACGCAGCAGGACGGCAAATATGCCGCGCTGCAAACCGACCTGAACAAGGCCAGAAGCATCCAGTATGAGAAAAAGGGCCGGGAGGCGCTGGACAAGCTGACGGAGGAGCAGAGCGCCGCGCTGGAGGTGCTGAACACGGAGCGGTCGGACACGGCCAAACGGCAGGCAGCGTGGCAGACGATGCAGCAGGCAGGATATTCCGACGAGGAAATCAGTCAGCTGGCCAATTACCACAGAAACGTCCCCCGGCGGGAGAAGAACGCAGAAACATACACCAAGGTGCAGGAGGCCGGAAGGAATGAGGGCGACACGGCCCCGGTGTTCGGCACGCTGCTGTCTGTGCCCGCCAATCTGCTGAGTGGTATCGGGTCTATCGACGCGGCAATGAAAAAGTTGGCCGACCCCGACACGCCCACGGACTACAACGCCCCGGCCATGCTGCCCTATGCCTACGCCAGCGGTGTGCGGGGCGAGGTGACGAAAAACCTCCAGTACGACCACGGCGACAACGCGGCGTTCCTGTACGGCGTGGGCACGTCCGTACTGGACAGCGCGGCCACAGCGGCGCTGACGGCGCTGGGCGTTCCGGCTGCGGCTGCCTCGGCCACGCTGGGCGGCGCGGCGGCCACCGACGCCATGGTGACAGCCAAGGATCGAGGGCTGGATGACACCCACGCCATCATTTCCGGCGTGGCGGCGGGCGTATTCGAGACCTTCTTTGAAAAGTACAGTCTGGAAAATCTGATCTCCATGAAGCTGCCAACCGGCACGATGAAGCAGCGGCTGGCCGGGCTGCTGAAGAACACCGCCACGCAGGCGGGCGTGGAGGGCAGCGAGGAAATGTTCACCGACCTCGCCAACCTGATGGTGGACAAGATCGCAAACGGCGACATGGCGGACGTGAGCCAGCGGATCGCCGTGTACATGGCCGGCGGCATGAGCTACCAGGACGCACAGCAGAAGGTGGCCAACGAGACGGTAAAGGACATCGCCGTGGACTTTGCCGCAGGCGCACTGGCGGGCGGCGTCATGGGCGGCGGCAACATGGCGGTGCAAACCGCAGCGCACAACCGGTATCAGGACGCTGTAAAGCAGGTGCGGGAGCGCGCCGGTATCACGGGATCGTTTCAAACCAGTGAGGACGGGCGCACCAGCTACAACGATAACGAGGCACAGATCCGGTCTGTGGTGAAGGAAGGCAAGGTGGAGCTGGCAAGCGGTGAGACGGTAGACCCCAAGGACGTGCGCTTCAAGGACCAGCAGACCGCCGATTTGTACGAGGGCGCTATCTCCTCAGCGGAGAACGCCGGGGCGGCGCAGGTGTTTGTGGATTCCTACACCGGCGGCGACGTGAGCCAGTATCTGCTGGGAATGCAGCAGGCGTATGCGGCGGGCAGAAGCGGCATTGCGCAGGAGGACATGACACCGGGCACGTTTGCCGACGACCTGAGCGAGGCGCAGTTCCGCGCTGCCTATGCGCAGGGACAGGCCGCCACGGAGGCGGAATTCCCCGTGATGCGCGACATGGGACTGGGCGAGAACGGCAGCGCCGCGTGGGCAGAGGTGCAGCGCACCAGCCGCACGCAGAGCAAGGGCAAGCTGCAGGCGGGCTTTACCGTGATGTATCAGGCGGGACTGCGGCGGGAGGCCGCGTCCAGCGTGAAGAGCGCGGCGGCCAGCGCACTGCCCCAGAGCGTGCAGACGGCGGCCTATAAGGCGGGGCTCTCCGACGCGGCGGCCAGCCTTGCACGGGAAAAGGCCGGGCTGGACTTTGTGAGCAGCGCAGGCAGCGAAAGCGGCCTTGTGGACAGCGAATACGCCCAGCGGCTGGCGCAGGAAAAGGCCGGTACGGCGGCACTGCTGAACACCATGGGCAAGGAGCTGGGACTGCGGGTGGAGATCGTGCCGACGGTACGGGGCGGCAGCGCCAACGGCCAGTACGTCGCCAGCCGGAACCTGATCCAGATCGCGGCTGACGCGGACAACGCCATTGACTTTGTGGCGGCCCACGAGGTGACGCACCGGATGCAGGAGCTGGCACCGGAGGAATACCGGGCTTACCGTGACCACGCCATGCGCTACCGCGCACGGGAATCCGGCGAGGAGGGCGCTGCGGCCTATGTGGAGCGGTATCGGGCGATGGCCGAGGAGGCGGGCGTGAAGCTTACGCAGGAGGAGGCCATGGACGAGATCGCCGCCGACTTCACCCGCGACATGATGGTAAACGGCAAGCTCTTTGAGAGTTTCGCCAAGGAGAACCGCCCGGCGGCAAAGCGGATGCTGGACGCCCTGAAAGCCTTTATCGAGAAGATCAAGGCACTGTTCCGGGGCAAGGAGGCGCGGGACGCGGCGGCACAGAGCGCCTACGGCAAGGACATGGCCGAGCTGGAGGCGTGCGCGGCGCTGTGGCAGAAAGCCTATGACGCGGCGGCAAAGCAGGCGCAGATGGCAAAAACCGCCGCCCGCGAGGGCGACGGTGAGGGACGGTATCAGATCAAGAACATCGATGGACGGCTTATGACCGTTATCGACACCCAGAATGATACGCGGGACTTTAAGGCAGCAGAGGCATATTTGAAAACGCTGGTAAATAGTGACCATCCGTTTTCCACGATCCTGATGGATGCACAGCCTGTATATGTCGGCAAGGATTTGCCGGGAGAGTACAAGGGATCGGAATATACACACGGCCTAAATAGTGCTGTTCGCAAAGTCAAGATGCAGGCAGCCACTAATCTGGATGAGATGCTGCTGCTGGCCGAGAATGGCGAGTGGCGGGAAAATGTAAAGCCCAAGCACGCCAAGGACGCGCAGAACGGCTGGTATCGGTATGATACGAAATTTGCTGTTCCTATTCTGAACGCAAAAAAAGCCGTAGATCACTATACCGTCTACGGCGGGACACTGTTGATCCGCAATGATGCGGACGGAAAGTCTTATCTTTATGACCTGTTGGATATAGAAAAAAAGAAGGTAATCAGCGCACCCTCCTTCTCTGCGGAAACGCATTCGGAGGTATTCGCGCCAAAACCTTCTACTGATAGTATATCCACTTCCAGCGGAAAAGTCAACGGGAAATTTTCCCTGAAAAGCACCGACAGCGCCGGGCGGCAGTTGTCGGAACAGCAGCAGGAATACTTCAAGGACAGCAAGGTGCGGGACGCGGAGGGGCGGCTTATGCCGCTTTACCACCAGACTGATGCGGAGTTTACTGTCTTTGATACGAGACACAAAGGCGCAGGGACGGGAGACAATGAAACCCCGTTCGGAGTGTTTTTGAAGAAATCTTCAAAGGATATTGGCGTAAAGGGTAACCGTCAGATGGAGCTTTATGCCAATATAAAGAACCCGCTGCAGGTGCGTGACCGCAGTGAATTAGTATTCCATCTTGCGAGGATGTCGCCGGAATATGAGGCATTAAAGGCAAAGTCTGATGTTGTTGACAAAGAATACGGCCGGAAGTTTGAAAAGGCGAAGAAGGATTTTGTCGATTTCATTGCAGAATGGCGCAGACAAAACCCGAACGCTTCCCGGTCTGCCCTCTATGAAGTGGATGGATTCAACAGAGTTTTTGACGCAGAGGATAACATCGTTGAAGAATGGGGAAAGGTAAAGGACGAGCTGGCATTACAGGCAAAAGAGACCATTACTGCCGCTTTGAGAAATAACGGGTATGACGGAGTTATTATATCCGAAGATTCCGGGAGTTTTGGCAGAACAACGGATGCCTATATTGCGCTTGATGCAAACCAGGTGAAGCGCACGGACAACCTTAATCCCACCGGAGATTCCGACATTCGCTTTCAGCTGAAATCCGCCACGGAGCTGGAGCAGGAGGTGCGGGAGCTGAAGAAGGAGCGGCGGGCGCTGGAGAACCGGAATAAGGTGCTGACGGAGCGCGTGGCCAAGTGGCGCGGGGAGCTGCGGCGCACCGAGACGCCCAGCGTGCGCCCCGATGACGTGAAGAAGCTGGGGCGGAAGTTCCTCTCCGACTACGGCAGCAGCATCGACTACCGCGACATTGAGGCAGACATGACGGCGCTGGGCAAGGCACTGATGGCCGACGACGTGTCCATGGAGACGCTGCGCCCCCACGCCCGTGCGGCGGCGGAGAAGATCATCGACGGGGTGCTGGTGCAGACGGAGAGCGGCGGGGAGCTGCTGGCTATCCGCGACCACCTGAAAAACGTCACGCTGCGGTATACCGACGACGGCTCCATTCCCGATTTCAAGGCGTGGAAAAAGGCCAACCGGGGGACGCTGAAGATCAGCGACAAGAGCGGCCTTGACGTGGATGTGGCGTACAGCGAGCTGACGGAGATGTTTGGCGAGGGGTATTTCCCCAGTGACATCATCCATCCCGACGACCAGCTGCTGCGGATAAGCGAGGTGCTGGAGGATGTGGGGCGCATTTACGAAAACCCCTTTGACAGCTACCGTGACGCAGCGGTGACGGAGCTGGCCGATATGCTGATCGACGGCATGATCGGCGAGGACGTGCGGCAGAGCAGCCCCACCTTTGCCGACCGGCAGGCGCTGGAGCTGCAGGAAGCCAAGGCGCGGCTGACGCAGATGCTCATCAAGACCCGCGAGGGACGGGACAGACAGGTGGCGCGGATGCAGCGGCACTATCAGGAGCAGACCAAGGCCGGGCGGGAGCGGCGCAATGCCACCTCTTTGCGTGCGAAAATCGCACGGCACACCGCCGACCTGTCCCGGAAACTGCTGAACCCCACGGACAAGCAGCACATTCCGGAGACGCTGCGGCAGAGCGTGGCGGCGCTGCTGGGCAGCATCAATCAGGAGAGCGCGTACAGCTACGATGAAAACGGGAAGCTGGTACATAACGCCGACGGCGACCCCACCAAGCGGACACAGGCGGCTATTGCCCTGAAAGCCGCCTATAATGAAATTCGCAATAGCGGCGAACTGGTGATCGACCCCGACCTGCTGGGCAGCGAAGGCGCGGGACTGCTGGATCAGGTGGAAGCACTGAGCCACAAGCGCATTGCCGACATGAACAGCGAGGAACTGACCACCGTGTGGCAAGCGGTGCGGGCCATCGAGCACAGCGTGTCCACCTACAACAGGAATCTGGCCATTGAGCGCTACGCCGGGGTGCAGGAGATGGCGGACGCGCTGCGGAGCGGCACCGCTTCACGGCGGCGGGTCAACCGGGGCGTCGCGCTGGATCTCTATGACCCGTATTCGTTCTTCTACGGCTACGGCGAGGCGGGTATGCAGATATACCGGACGCTGCGCAACGCACAGGACAAGCAGAACACTATGCTGAAAGCCATTCAGGACGCCGTGGAGAAGTTCATGGACGAGGCGGTTTATAAGAGCCGGACGGAGCGTCATGTGTTCTTTGTGGGCGCGGATGGCAAGCGGCTGGTTCTGACCACGGGGCAGATCATGAACCTCTACAACCTGATGCGGCGCGGCGAACAGGCGGTGCATCACATGACGGTGGGCGGCGTGGTGCAGCCCGCCATCGAGAAGAAGGGCAAGCAGGCGGCCATTGACCGGGGCACGGAGAACATCCGGCTGACGATGGACGACCTGAAAGCCATCACCGGCACGCTGACCGAAGCGGACAAGCGGGTGGCAGAGGGCTTGCAGAAGATCGCCAGCGGCTACCTCGCCAAGCAGGGCAATGAGTCCAGCATGACCGTGTACGGCTATCGGAAGTTCACGGAGCGGAACTACTGGCCGATCAAGGTGACGAAGGAGGGCACCACCCAGAACGCCGAGAAGAGCCCGGAGCTGCCGCGGGAGATCCGGAACATCGGCAGCGCAAAGCCCCTGACACCCAACGCCAGCAACGCGCTGGAGATGGCGGATGTGTTCGATGTGTTTGCCCAGAACGCCAGCGACATGATCCAGTACAGCACACTGCTGGCTCCCATGGAGGACATCAACCGGATTTATAACTACCGCTACCGTGACGCCGAGGGCAACCTGACAGGCAAGAACGTGAAGCAGGTGCTGACGGACGTATACGGCGAGGCTGCGCCGACATACTGGAGCAACCTGATGCGGGATTTGCAGAACGGCCTGAACAGCACCGGCACCGACACCACCCGGCTTGTTGAAAAGCTGGTCGGCAACGCAAAGGGCGCCAGCGTGGGCTTTAACGTCCGCGTGGTGATCCAGCAGCCGACGGCCTACGTCCGTGCGGCGGCCATCCTCGACCCGTCTACGATGGCAAAGGGTATGGCAGGCGGCGCGACGGAGGGGAGCGGCTGGGAAAAGGCCAAGCGGTACGCTCCCATTGCCAGCATCAAGGACACGACGGGCTTTGACCAGAGCAGCCGGTACAGCATCGCCCGGAACATCTATGGCGGCGAGGGCGGCATTCGGGAAAAGCTGAACGACTGGAGCGGCTGGGCTGCCGGTAAGGCGGACGCCGTGACATGGGGCGCTATCTGGAACGCCTGCGAGTGGACGGTGGTGAACGAGGGCGGCTACGAGCGGGGCAGCGACGCGTTTTACGCCCGCGTGGCGCAGGTATTCACGGATGTCATTGACCAGTCGCAGGTGGTGGACGGCATTTTGCAGCGGACGCAGATCATGCGGGACAAGGGCGGTCTGGCCAAGCAGGCCACGGCCTTTATGGGTGAGCCGCTGAAAACGCTGAATATGTTCATGCGCGCCTATGACGCATGGCGGTTTGAGCAGAACATCCCGAAGCGCAGCGCCGCCATGAAGAAGATGACGCGCACCATCGGTGCCGTGCTGGTGACGGACATTGTGAACGCGCTGGTGCAGTCCCTTGTGGACGCTTTCCGTGCGGACGACAAGGATAAAAACTACTGGGAACGGTATCTGGAGAAGCTGACCGGCATTACCGGCGACAAGGAAAAGGATAACCTTCTGAGCGTGCTGTGGGGCAGCAACCTGTGGGACAACATGGATCCGCTGGGGCGGCACCCCTATTTGAAGAACGTCAAGTCGCTGATGCAGGGCTTCACGGTGAGCCGGATGGACGCCGATACGGTGGGAGAATTCATTAGTGCGATGCAGCTTTTCATCCGCAGCGCACAGGGCGAGGGCAAGAAAACCACGCTGTACGCCGCCAAGCAGCTGCTGACGACAGGCAGCAAGATCTTCGGTATCTCCTTAGCTAATGCGGGGCGCGACGCGTGGGCTATTGCCCGGAGCATCGCGCGGGACAGCGGCAATGTGCGGATAATGTATGAGATGGAGCGGGCTATCTGGCGGCTTGCACCGGATGCAGGCAACAACACCCGGTATTACAAGCTGCTGTATATGGCCATGGAGCGGGACAAGGACGCGTATCAGTACATCTATGACGACATGAAGAAGCGGGGGTACAGCGACAAGCAGCTGCAGGACGGCATGAAGAAGATCATCAAGGATTCCGATGTGTCCGACACCGATATGAAGGCGCAACTGGAGGAGATCGGGTACAGCAGCGAGGAGGCGCAGGGGGTCATGGATATGTGGGCGTTCAATGAGAAATACGGATTTGCTTACACTGACAAGCGGGAAGCGTTTGTTGAGGGTGCAATTACCCGTCAGCAGCTGATCAGTGAAATGGTCAGCGTTGGTGGAAAGACACGCGAGGAGGCAGAAAAGTATGCCACACAGCTGCAGTGCGAGATCGATACCGGCATCAGCTATGATGACCTTCGCGGCGCTTACAGCTCCGGCAAAATCCGCTACGATCAGGCTGTCTCTTACCTGAAACGGTACGGTGGAAAAGATGATGAAGATGCCACCGAGACCGTTGAGAAGTGGAAATTTATGGGGAACAGCGACGCATACGATGACATTTCGGCGGCAGCTGTGGCAAAGTACAACGAGTACTGCGCAGGCGCAGGCATGTCAAAAGCCACCTATTATGCGGCGTGGAGCGTCATTCATACCATCAAGGGCGAGGACTACAATGGGGACGGCGAGAACGATGCGTATTCCAAGATGGATAAACAGCTGGAGTATATCGGCTCCCTGGGGATTTCCTATGATCAGATGCGGGCGCTGGCACTTGCCTGCGGCATCAGCGAAAAGACGCTGGACAAGCGGGCACCGTGGTAAATAGCGGGAATACCCCCGTTATCAAAATACATGACAGGGCGCAAGCCCGGAAAGGACTACATCATGAGAAACTGGAAGAACTGGATCAAGGCGGCGGGCATCCGCGCCATCAAGACCGTGGCACAGACCGCTGTGGCCACCATCGGCACCACCGCCGTGATGGCGGAGGTCAACTGGGCCGCCGTGGGCAGCGCCGCAGTGCTGGCGGGCATTCTGAGCCTGCTGACCTCGCTGGCCGGTCTGCCGGAGCTGGAGGAGTGAGGGTATGAAGCTGGTAGAGACTTTCCTGACACGGAATCCCTGCTACAGCGCCAATATGAGCAACGCGGACGAGCGGTACACCACGTTCCAGCGCCGGGGGGCGCTGGGACTGGTGCTCCACTCGGTGGGCTGCGCCCAGCCGTCGGCAGAGGTATTTACCAGAAAGTGGGACAGCCCGACCTACTCCCGCGCCTGCGTGCACGCGTTTATCGACGCCAACACGGGGACGGTGTATCAGTGCCTGCCGTGGAACTTCCGGGCGTGGCACGTGGGCGGCGAGGCCAACAACACCCACATCGGCGTGGAGATGTGTGAGCCGTCCGCCATCAAGTACCGGGGCGTGAGCGCCAAGTTTGACGTGATCGACCGGGAAAAGGCGCTGGCACAGTGCGAGACGGCCTACAAGGCGGCGGTGGAGCTGTTTGCCATGCTGTGCAGGAAGTACAGCCTTGACCCGCTGAAGGACGGCGTGATCCTCAGCCACTATGAGGCGGGCAAGCGGGGCATCGGCTCCGGCCACGTTGACCCGGAACACCTGTGGACGGGTCTGGGCACCGGGTACACCATGGCGGGCTTCCGCAAGGATGTGGCGGCGGCGATGGGCGGCGTGGTCACGGAGCCCACCGTGGAACCGGCAGCCGCGGACAAAACGATTTCCATGCAGGTGCGGCAGTTGTCCAAAGGGATGGAGGGCAATGACGTGCGCACCTTGCAGGCGGCGCTGATCGCCAACGGCTACGACTGCGGCAAGGCCGGTGCTGACGGGGATTTCGGCAGCGGTACAGACGCAGCGCTGCGGCGCTTCCAGACGGACTATCAGCTGGGCGCTGACGGCATCGCCGGACGCGGTACGTGGGGGAAGCTGCTGGGGAAGTAAAGTTGTTTTCTGGGTGAGGCGGAGGCTACGACGAGCCGCCCTTCGTCTCCGCGCACGTGCGTTCCGCAAACCTACGGCACAGAAATGAACATGAACCCTGTTCACCGAGAGATCCGTGCAAAGCTTCAAAGCATGGCGCCCCGGTGGGCAATGGCCTACATCGCCGCGCTGGAGCTGCCGGGAGACGAGGCGTATTTCCTCATCGAGTGCGACGTGAAGAGAAAGAGCTATGCGCAGCTGGGCGCACAGTCCTTTGCCTCGCCGGAGTACATCAACCGGACACGGCGGCGCGCTTACGCGAAGATAGCCGACCACATCAAGAATCAGTAAAGAAGAGACCAAACAATGACCGTTTTCAGGCCATTTGTTTGGTCTCTTTTCCTGTACCATGGAGAAAACAAGGAGGTGCTGGCATGGCATATTTCAACCCCTATCAGCCGATGGGATACGGCAGCCCCTATGGATACCCCACCGGAGGCGGGCAGCCATATACAGGGCAGATTACAAGGGTCAATGGGCGCGGCGGCGTGGACGCCTTTAAGATGGCTCCCAACTGCTCCGCGCTGCTGATGGACGAGCACGACCCCATTGTGTGGCTCAAGACGACGGACGGCGCAGGGTACGCCACGGCCACGCCGTACACGGTGACACCGTATCAGCCTGCGCCGGTGGTGGACGTAAACAGCCTTGAAACGCGTGTGAAAAGATTGGAGGAGATGCTGAATGGCAAACCCGATGATGCAGATGCTGAGCGGCGGGCGAAACAAGCTGAATAACCCGCTGGCGCTGGTGGCGGAGTTCCGCAAGTTTGCGGCAGGCATGACACCGGAGAAAGCGGAAGCGGAGATCAGACAAATGCTGTCTGACGGACGCATGAGCCAAGGCCAATTTGCGCAGCTTCAGGAGCAGGCGCAAGTCTTTGCGCAATTTTTGAGATAAACCGGGTCGACACGGATTATCATATAAATTTTAATGGAAGGAGCCTTTTACTATGGGTGAAAATGTAAGCCTGTCCGACATTGCCGCCGTTACGGGGACTAAAGACCGAGACGGCTGGGGCAACGGCGGCGCGTGGTGGATCATCATCCTTTTCCTGTTTGCCTTTATGGGCAACGGCTGGGGCATGAATCGCCAGAGTGATTTCGGACAGTACGCCACGGCAGCCAGCCAGCAGGAGATCCTGTTCGGCCAGCAGTTCGGCCAGATCAATGACCGCCTGACCAATCTGGGCAATGGCATCTGCACCATCGGTTACGAGATGCAGGGCAACATCGGACAGCTGGGCAAGGAGATGGCGCTGGCGCAGAACGGCACCAACATGACCATCATGCAGACCGGCAACGGCATCCAGGCGCAGCTGGCGGAGTGCTGCTGCACCACGCAGCGGGCTATCGACGGCATCAACGCCAATCTGGAAGCCAAGTTTGCCGCGCTGGAGAAATCCCAGCTGGAGCAGCGGATCGCCGAGCAGTCCGCCCGCATTGCCAGTCTGGAGATGGACAACCGGATGTACGGCGTGGTACGTTATCCCAACGGCTACACCTACAACGCCGGTATGTCCCCCTTCTGCGGCGGTGGCTGCGGCTGCGGCAACGTGTAAGAGCATCTTACGAGTACGCCCTTTCAGGCGAGGCAAGCGGGGCGGCAACAGCTGCCCCGCCATTATCTTATCAGGAGGAATATATGATGAGCAAATCTGCGATTTATACCACAAATACCAGCAAGCCCACCGTGGCGGTAGGCGGGGTCGTGCCGGTGGGCGTGACAACGCGCCGGTTCGGCTGCAACATCAAGCAGGACGGCAACGCCATCACCCTGTGTGGACAGGGCTACTATCTGGTCAATGTCAGCGCCACCGTAGCGCCCACGGCTGCCGGAGCGGTCTCGCTGACGGCGCAGAAGGACGGCGTGGAGATCATCGGCGCGACCGCCGCAGCGACGGCCACGGGCGCCAGCGACGAGCTGAATCTGTCGATCACAGCTCTGATCCGCAACGCCTGCGGCTGCGAGAGCAGCATTCTGCCTCTGGTGCTGGGCGGCACGGAAGCCGTTGTGAACAACCTGTCCGTTGTGGCGGAAAAGCTGTGAGGTAAGGGCTATGAAGGATAAGATCAACGCGTATCGGGAAAAGCTGGAAAAGGGGCTGGCCGAGTATATGTCCATGCCGATTTCGGAGCGCAATGCCGTAGCTGTGACGGCTATGGTGGAGTGCTATGAGCACATCAATGCGTTTGCCGAAATGGTGGCGTGTGTCCACGATTTCGGGCGCGCTGACGCAGAGGCGTGGTGTGCGGGGATGGTCAATGACGACGGCTCCACGGGCGCACACTGGACGATGGAGCAGACGACGGAGACGGCGGAACGCATGGGGATCACCTGGGAGAAGATCACGCCCTGGTGCTGGTGGGTCGCCATGAACATGATGTTCTCCGACTACTGCAAGGTAGCGGAGCGGCACGGCGTATACACCACGGAGTTTTACGCCGACCTCGCCCACGCGTTTCTTTTTGACAAAGATGCCAAGAGCCCCAAGGGAAAGATCGCCGCGTACTACTGCGGCATCGTAAAGACCGGGAAGGAGTAAGGCGGCGGGGCGCTCCGTTTTGCTAGTAATTTGTTAGTAACCGGAACAGAACACGCCGAAACAGCAGAATATTTTAAGGAGTAAAACTTGCAATATTCCGCCTTATTCCGGTAATATATCACTTTATTGCGGCTCTTTTTGTGAGGAACATGCTTCACACGCAGGAGGTCACTGGTTCGAGTCCAGCAGTCTCCACCAAGAAAAACCTTGTAACCATGCGGGTTACGAGGTTTTTTCTTTTTTCTCGGATTTGGCGTTTGTTAGTAACGTGTTAGTAACCGCATTTATCAATGTTTCCGGATCGAGGTGCGTATAGATGTTTGCGGTGGTGGAATAATCGGCATGACCGAGGATTTTTTGAAGAATTTCGGGAGCAAGACCTTCCTTGACTGCGCGGGTGGCATATGTGTGCCGCGTGGCATGGGGGGTCTTTTTTTCTATCTGGAGCTTTTCCAGCAGCGGGTAATAATCCCGGCGGCGGAAGTTGGCGGGCACTTTCTGCCCCTCGTAGCCGGACAGGAGCAGATCACCCTTTGCTTTCTGGGCGAAGTAGGCAAAATACGCCTTGCCCTCCGGGCGGATGGGGATGACGCGGTTACGCCCGGCCTTCGTTTTTTTGCCGCCCACCACATAGTCGCCGTGATAGTCCTTCAGGGGCAGGCTGAACAGCTCACCGATGCGCATACCGGTGGCGAGGAGCATGAGGACGATCCTGGCGGCGTCGCTGCCGTCCTTTTCCAGCTTTTTGATCTCCGTGTCGGTGAAGGTCTCCTTCTCCTTTTTCACATTCTCCGGCAGCTTGACGAATTTGGCGAAGTTGGTGGTGCAGATCTCCTCCCGCACCGCCCACGCGGACATCTGGGTGATGAGCTGCTTGTATTTGTTCACCGTGGAATGGCTTTTATCCATGTACTTATCAAGGATGGCCTGAAAGTCTGCGGTGCGGAGGCTGCGGAACTTCCGGTCGTGCAGCGGCTCAAATACATCATAGGCGCGGTCATATGATTCGATGCCCTTTTCGCCGATCTCGCGGTAGTGCTCTGCTTTCCAGTCTGAAAACACCTCGGCGAAGGTCATATTATACCGCTCGTCCACCGTTTTGCCGGTGAGCCTTTCCAGCGCGGCCAGCGCGTCGGTCTTTTTTTCATAATAGCCGATAATGGTCTTGCTCTTGGCGGCCACCCACGGCCGTTTACGGCGGCCTGTAAGCCTGTAGACGCTGCCTGCACCGTTGGGGCGCTTTAGCGCCTTGCGCGGCTCTCTGGCCTGTTTCCTGCCGCACCACGGGCAAAAGACGGCGCTGTCCGGCATTTCCTTCTGGCAGGCTCTGCATTTTTGCGGCATAAATTATTCTCCTTTTGACGTGATTCTTTTCCCGTACCGCAGGGCGGCTGTTAAGGCGGAGACAATAACGCCGGATGCAACGGCCAGCAGCACAAGGACTGCCAAGGCGCCGACGCTCCAGCTTCCGCCGCGGATCAGACCGGCGTCGGGAATACGCATATCAAGGACGACATAGCCTGCGAGGAGGGCCGTCTGCACCATGCAAAGGAGCAGCAGAAGATGTTGAGACATCCGCTGCTGCATTTCTTTACGGTATTGGCGGTGCACCGTCTCGGTGAGCTGCTCCATGCCGCCCTCCAGACGGGCGATCTGAAGCTCTGCCTTGTGGTCGGCGGCCATTTTCTCCAGCTGCTCCTCTGGGGACAGCTTTTCCGTAATGCCGAAATACCTGTCCAGCGACACGCCCAGAGCGGCGCAGATGAGACCGGCGTTATAGACATTGGGTGCCTTGGAGGCCGTGGCGAAAAAGTTCTTGATGGTGGGCATGGGGATTCCGGTCTGGTCGGCCAGCTGCTGCACGGTCGTATTTTGTCGGTCTCTGGCAGCTTTGCAAATTTCGCGTAAAGATGCTTCCATGTTCCTCTCCTTCTCTCCAAAAAGCGCCGCAGCGGCGCGAATGTTTTCCGGCCTGAAGCCGGGGCAGCCTCCTTTCGGAGCTTGCGCGGCCCGACACGTTTCTGCTATGGTCAAGACACGGGCAGGCTCCTCCCTCCTGCCCGCAAAAAAGCCCCCGCCGTCGTTGCGGAGACGGCGGGGGCTTCAGCAATCAAGATATGCGGGAGGATGTGTACTGCCCCTTGATACAGGCATTGTAGTACCCGCCCATTGAATCCGCCGCGGTCAGCTCGTCGTACACAGAAGAGGGGGCGTCATAGGCATAGATGGAGCCGCTGTCGCGGAACTGCACATACAACACCTCATTGTCCCAATCGTAGCCGACGGCGGAAAAACAGGTGGACTCCGGGGTACTCTCCAGATAATCATCCGGGTCAGGCTCACTGTCGTCATACTCCGGCTCATCGTAGGTATATTCCGGCTCTTCATCGTCGGCGGTGCCGGCCGGGGCAGAGCCTGCCCGTGTGCTGCCGCAGGCGGTGCAAAGCAGCATGAGGGCCAGCAGCAGCGACAGAAAAGCGTTCTTTTTCATAGTCAGATTCATCTCCCTGCTCACGAATATATGTTATAAGATGTTCTTATTATAGGCGCTGTGGAGAACGAAAGCAAGATGGTTGACGGAATTTTGGAACAGTTTATAAAATTACAGCAAGGATTTGCGCATTTTGCCGAAAGCGGGCGCAGATTCTGTGCCGAAACGTGTCGAAACAGGATGGAGAGAGGAGACAAGCATGGATCCAATGCAGTTGGCCCGCGCAGAACGGCAGCTCCTGACGGCGCTGCAAGACCCGGAAAAGCTCATGGCTGCGATTCGATTCCTAACAGCGCAAGGAGTGCTTGACGCTGGGCGGGTGAGAGACGCCTGTACGCAGCAAGGAGTTCCGCCTCAAGAGGCGTGACCTCCACACCCCCACTGGCCTGCTGGCCGGTGGGGGTTGGTTTTTGGGGATCGCCGCCAGTCACCGGAAGAATAGAATCCTGTTCGCTAAGTGTCACATCCATATCGTCACAAACGGCAAGGAGATTATCAAGGGTTAGCCCCATTCCCGCAGATATTTTATTCAGTACTGGCAAAGACGGAACCATTTGCTTCCCTGTTTGGGGATTGACCTCTTTTTCAATAAGGGAAATGTATCCAGTTGAAAGGCCACACTGTGCCCCCATTTGGCGCTGTGAAAGGCCATGCTCGGAGCGGTATTGTTTTATTACGTCAGACAATTTCACGATAGACCCTCGCTTTCTTTGTGCGATTTATTTTACGTTGCAGAGATAAAAAAGTCAACACAAATAGCAAAAATTTTTGACACGCGTGTAAAAAAGCGCTTGACACCACAGGGCGAGAGTGGTAAGATAGCATTGTCAAAAGTTTTAGACGGAAGGGGGCGTGATGGTGGGGTACAAGATCAAGGACAGACGGGAAGCTCTTCGAATGTCACAAGAAGACCTTTCCGCAAAGAGCGGGGTCAGCAGACAGACTATTTCAAGCATTGAAAACAATCCGGAGAAAAGCGTTTCTACAAAAACGCTTGAGAAGATTGCCTCCGCGTTGGGCACTACAATCGGGAATCTTTTTTTTGAATAGAATGTCTAAAGAATTAGACGTACGGGCGATTGAGTGACCACGAAAACCGCATAAAAACAGCCCGCGGACGGCGGGCAGGGAGGTGAGAGGATGCCGGAGGAATGGAGCAGGGCGGAGGCGGCGGTGCGCTACCTGACAAGCCTGCTGCACTACCACGAGCGGGTGACGGCCTGCGCGGGCGGCGTGATTATGTCGGACGGCACGGCGATAGACATCCCGTATGGGCAGCTGTTCGACGGGTACGCCGACGCGCTGCGGGAGGCGATCCGGTGCGTGAAGCAGGTCAACGGGATCGAGTGACCACGAAAACCGCATACTTGCCTTTTATGGAGCGCCCGAAATGAGAAAACGGGAGGCTGCCACCTCCCGCATCTCGTCTGGCTTTGTCTGCACCATGTTGCTGCTGCTGGCAGACAGCACTTGGCATGGCCGCAACGCTTACGCGCCGAACGGGTGGGGCCACCACCTCTGCCGAGCGGTCACCGCAGACACAGGGAAGGTGTAATTGCGCCGGAGAGAATCCCCTCGATGGCGATCACGTCCTTTCCCGCCCATGGGCGTTCCCTAAAGGGCAAGTATCAGGGTATCGCATCGGACAAACATTTACAACCGGAATTTCAGGAGGAGTTGACGCTATGCGAGAGGCATGGACGGGTCGGCTGGTGGGCAGGATGCACAACTATGAGGTGACCTGTGGACAGCTGGCGGCGGAGATGGGCGTGACGAAAGCCTACATCAGCCAGATCCTGAGCGGGAAGCGGAAGCCGCCGAACGCACGGGTACGGCTGGAGACCGCGTTGAACGCGGTGATTGAAAAGAGGAAAGGAGGAGCCGGGCATGATCGAGACATTGACGCTGAATGAGGCGGCGGCCTATCTGCGCAGGCACGGGATGAGCATTGCCAACACGGTGCTGGCGGACGGGCTTGAGCAGGGGAAGTATTCCTTCGGGCTGTGCGTGGTGAGTTCGCGGGGCAGCCGGTCGTTTCAGATCTTCAGGACGCTGCTTGACCAGTGGATCGCGGAGAGGACGGTGAGGGCATGATGGCCTATGTGATGATCGTCATCGGGGCGGCCGCGACGGCGCACCTGTTCGGGGTGCTGCTGGACAAGCTGGAGAGACGGCGGTGAGCGTGATGCTGGAGCGGCCTGTGGCGGTGGCGTGCCCCTGTACACCGGACTGCCGGGAGCGGCATGCGGGGTGCCACGTGGCGTGCGAGCGCTACCAGCCCTACCGGAGGGCGAAGGAGGCGGCGTATCGGCAGCGGCAAGCGGATGCAAGGGCCGCGCTGGACGCGACTGCCGGGAAGCGGAAGGCCGCTGCGAAGCGGTTCCGCTGGGAGCATAGGCATGGGAAGTGATTTTGCGGGCCGCGCCCGCTGAAAAGGAGGAATTATTTTGAAAATCGAAAACAGAGAAGAAGCCCAGCGGTCTATTTTGCAGATGTGCCGGGGCGCCTTTCAGGAGCGGGTGGACTACGAGATGCCCCACCTGATGGAGAACATCTTCGACCCCAACACAGCCGCCAAGGCAAAGCGCAAGGTGACCATTACGCTGGAGCTCTGCCCCGACGACACCCGCCAGAACATCGTGGTCAACTGTCTGGTCAAGACGACGCTGGCCCCGTCCAACCCCGCTACCACGATGCTGTACGCCGTGGACGAGCACACGGTGGTGGAGATGGTACCGCAGGTTCCCGGCCAGATTGCCGTTGACGGCAGCGAACAGGAAGCACCGGCCCGCTTGAAGCTGGTCAATTTTGAATAAAAAGGAGAAAGAACCATGTTGAAGGAAGCCATTGAGAAGATCGAGGAGCTGGCAAAGCCGGAAATCTACAAGGATGCACTCGGAAAGGCATATGTGGTAGACAAGGACGGCGAGGCGCGGGAGATCATCCCGGAGGCGGTCTATCAGGATTGTCTGGCGTTGAACAGTCTGGACGCGCTGGTGCAGATGGTCAGGACGGAGGGTGTCTCTGGTGATCGCAGTGCGGACAAGCTGTATCTGTCCGTGAAGGATCACATGACCGTGGCCTGCTTCGGCCATCCGCAGAAGGACTTGCGGGAGGCGCGTATTTTCTACTACGAGGCACAGGCCAAAGACGTTCCCGGCTGGGACGGCGAGGTGAAGATGGCCTTTGACAAGGCGGCTGTGGCCTTGCAGACCCGCTTTCAGGCTGGCGGCGACCGTGATTACACCCTGACGCTGCTGAGCCAGATCACCTGCGGCGCGAAGGTCACCTACAACGACACTGGCGTGGCGACAACAGTAGTCACACAGAAGGGCGTTTCGCTCCAGCAGAACAGCACCATCCGCCCGCTGGTGAAGCTGCGGCCTTACCGCACCTTCCAGGAGGTGGAGCAGCCGGAGGGCCTGTTCCTGATCCGCATTGACGAGCGGGGCATCACCTTCACGGAGGCGGACGGCGGCATGTGGAAGCTGGCGGCCCGCAAGACCATCAAGGCATATCTGGAGGAAGCGCTGAAGGATATGATCGACGACGGCCGTGTGGTGGTGATGATGTAAGTAAAAAAAGCCCCGACGGAGAAAGGCACTCCGTCGGGGCGGGCAAAACCCTTGGAAAAGATTTTACAAGGTGATGATAGCGGCTTTTCGGCTGTTTGTCAAGAAGGAGGTGACACGCCATGCCGTTTACGGCGGCGGAATGGGAGGAGATGCGGCGGGCTGACGAGGAGATCGAGCGGGAGTTCCGGCTGTCTCCGGAGGATCTGGAGCGGGACAGGGAGCTGACGCGGGTGGCGCGGATGGAACGGATGGATCCAGAGCGGCGGCGCATCGCGGCGTATCAGCGGGCATACTACGAGGCCAACCGCGACAGCATCGCGGAGAAGCAGCGGTGGATCCGGGAAGCCCGGAAGGCTCACGGCTATACCCAGCAGGATATGGCGCGGATGCTGGGTGTGTCCATTTCGGCGATCTCCCGGCTGGAGAGCGGGGAGCTGCGGCTCTCCGGCTTTAAGAAGCGGGCGGAGCTGCTGGCGCTGCTGAAGGAGGGCGGAGATGTTTCGGTGCAATGAGACCGGGCGGCTTTTTGAGAAGGCCGTGGTGGTGATGGACGAGGACTGCGGGCAGGAGCACGTGTGCCCCTGCTGCGGCGACACGAACTTTGACACGGTATTTGCCTGCGACATCTGCGGCACGTTCTCCAACTGGGAGGCCTGCGGCGTGAGCGGCTACTTCGACAGCTACCTGTGCCAGGGCTGCCGGAGGACGGCGCTGGTGAACCTGTTTGAAAAGGGCGCCCGGGAGCTGGGCGCCACGGAGGAGGCCTGGCTGGACAACGTGCTGGAGTACGGCGGCTGGGCAGACCTGAAACAAAAATACAAGGAGGCAAAAGAAAATGGGACTGAGACCCTTTAATGAGCTGGTACAGCTGGACGTGCGGCCCTTCTGCGAGACACGGAAGGCCAAGGACGACAACGGCAACGTGGTGGACATTCCGTACCTGAACTGGGCGAAATGCGTGAAGCTGCTCCACGAAAACGGGGCGGAAAGCGTGTGGTTCGCGCCCCGGGAGTGCCCGGAGACCCACACCTATCTGTGGCCGCAGGCGGAGGTGACCACCCGGAAGGGCTACAAGACACAGTGCTGGTTCGTGAGCGTGGAGATCCATATTGACGAGCTGGTATTCAGCATGGACACGCCGCTGCTGAATGGGTCGCTGGTAGTGTATGAGGACACGCTGAACCAGCTGCGCATCGCCAACGCCCAGGCGCGTGCCTTTGTGAAGGGCGTGGCCATCCGGACGGGGCTGGGCTTTGACCTGTGGGCGGAGAGCGGCGACGGGGACGACGGCGACGACGACCTGAGCCGCCACAGCATCTGGGCGATCAAGGAGCGGCTGGAGCGGCTGATCACCACCAAAGAGCGCAACGGGCTGGAGCACCGGGAGCTGCTGGCGCAGCTGCGGATCAGCGACAAGCAGCTGACCCAGCTGATGGGCTATTTCGCCAAGCTGGACAGCCTTGAGAAAGCGGTGAGCAGGCTGTGATCCGGGATCATGACCGCTCCGGGTGGTTCGGAGCATCGGACACGGCCACCATCATGGGATCGTGGGAGACGGAGACGTTCCGGAAGTGGTGGGCGGTGAAGCTGGGCATCCGGCAGGAGCACTACACCAACGCCGCCATGCAGGCCGGGACGGCCTATGAGCACAGGGTCCTGGACGCGCTGGGGGTGAAGAGCCGCGACCGGCAGGTCAGGATTCACGCCCTGCGGCTGCGGGTGAACTACGACGGGGACGACGCATGCACCATCACCGAGGTCAAGACCCACAGCGCGGCCAGATTCAAGGTGAGCCGCGCCTACTGGATGCAGTGCCAGGTGGAGATGCTGGCCAGCGGCTGGGGGCTGCGGCAGCGGAAGGCGTGCCGCATTGCCGCCTACCGGATCGGCGAGGCGGAGAAGCAGAACTTTTTCCTGCCGGTGGATCCCGGGCGGATCACCATCTGGCCGGTGGCGTATGACGAGGCGTGGGTGGAGACCCAGTACCTGCCCCGGCTGCGGTATCTGGCCGGGTGCCTGAAAACAGGCCGCTGGCCGCGAAAGGAGGAGGTGGCATGCAGCAGGTGACGGTGGACGCCGCCCGCTGGCTGCGTGACAGTGAGGGGGCATGGCTGGCTTTCCGGGTGAACTCGGACAAGACGGCGATGGACGTATGTGACAGCCTGCAGGACGGGAAGCCCTACACGGTGACGGTGAAGCGCAGGAGCAGGAGCCTTGACGCCAACGCCTACTTCTGGACGCTGGTGAACCGGCTGGCGGACAGGCTGCAGACCGACCCCAACGAGATATACCGGGCGTACATCCCGGATGTGGGCGGCAACTACGAGGTGGTGCCGGTGCGGGAGGACAGGATCGCCGCATGGGAAAAGGTCTGGTGCAGCGGCCACGTCGGGCGCATGATCGAGGATCTGGGGCCATGCCGGAACACGAAGGGCTATCACAACATCCGCTCGTATATCGCCAGCAGCGACTATGACACGGCGCAGATGAGCCGCCTGATCGAGCTGGTGGTGGCGGACTGCCGGCAGCTCGGCATCGAGACCATGACGCCCCGGGAGCTGGAAGCGCTGGTGTCACGCTGGGGGGAGGCGAGCCCATGAAGCGGAGGACGCGGCAGAAGCTCACCTTTCGGGGCGAGAGCAGATGGGCGTCGGAGTGGGCGAAGATCACGGGTATCTCCGTGCCCGCCATCTACTGGCGGCTGGCCAACGGCTACACCGTGGAGCAGGCGCTGACCACGCCCATGCGCACCCGGAACGTGGGCGGGCGGCTGGGGCACTACATAGACCACAGCGGCGAACGGCACGGGAAGCTGGAGGTGCTGCACTATCTGCGGACGGACTGCTCCGGCAGCGCCGTGTGGCTGTGCCGGTGTGAATGCGGCAGCGAGGTGGCCATTGTGGGACACCGGCTGAAAACCGTTACCAGCTGCGGGTGCGACCGCAGGCGGCGCACGCCCCGCAAGGGGGAGAAGCCGCCGCAGGATTGGGCGGAGCAGCCCTGCTGGACGTGCCGGAAGTACGCCGGAGGGTGCTGCTGGAGCCGGGAGCTGAAGCCGGTGCCGGGGTGGCGCGCCACCAGAACCATCAAGTTTCAGGGCACCTGCGGGGGGCTGGAGTCCTACGCCATCCACGAATGCCCGGAGTACGAGCCGGACGGGACGGAGGTGACGCCGGGTGGATGAGAGGCGCTGCTTTCTCTGCGGGCGGAACGGCGGCGAGGATCCGCTGGACGTACACCACATCTTTCCGGGGGCATACCGGAGGAAGAGCGACAGGTACGGCCTGGTGGTGTACCTGTGCCACAAGCGGTGCCATATCTTCGACAGGGGCGCCGTACACAACAACGCAAAGGCAATGCGCCAGCTGCAGCGCTATGGCCAGCTGAAGGCCATGCGGGAGCAGGGCTGGACAGAGGCGGACTTCGTACGGGAGTTCGGGAAAAACTACTTATAGGAGGCAGAAAATGGCATTGAATGCAGTGGTGCTTCAGGGGCGGCTGACCCGAGACCCGGAGCTGCGCCGCACCCAGAACGGGACGGCGGTGACCAGCTTTTCGCTGGCGGTGGATCGTGACTTCAAGGGGCAGGACGGAGAGCGGGAGACCGACTTCATCGACGTGGTGGCATGGCGCGGCACGGCGGAGCTGGCCGCCAAATACCTGACGAAGGGCCGCATGGCGCTGGTATCCGGGCGGCTGCAGCTCCGGGACTGGCAGGACAAGGACGGCAACAGGCGCCGCAGCGCGGAGGTGATCGCCGAGGGCGTGTACTTCTGCGACAGCAAAAAGGAGGACGGCGGCTGCAAGGCGGCGGGAAAGGCCGTGGACGTGGATGCGGACGACTTCGCCGAGGTCGAGGAGGACGGCGATCTGCCGTTCTGACGAGGTGACGTGCGATGGCAAGAAACTATGCTGCACTCCCCTATGACTATTTAGAGGAGATGGAAGCACTCAACGATGCAGAGTTCGGTCGGCTAACGCGAGCATTGCTGGTATACAGCATGACGGGAGAGCAGATAGCGCTCTGTGGCAATGAGAGATTTTACGCCAAGCGCGTGATGGCGCAGGAGGATCGGTTCAAGGCGAGCTATGAAGATGTGTCCGTTGTCAGGCGTGAGGCCGGTAAGGCCGGGGCTGCCGCAAGATGGCAAAATGGCAAACGCATTTTTGCCAATGGCAAAAATAGCAAGGCCATGCCTGCCAATGGCAAAAATGGCAATACCGAAACCAAAACCAATACTCTGCCATCTGACGATGGCAAGAGTGATACGCGCGCGGCGCGCTTCACCCCGCCATCGATCGACGAGGTGGAGGCCTATGTGCAGGGGCAGGGCTATCACGTCAACGCGGAGCGGTTCGTGTCCTTCTACGCCCAGAAGGGCTGGATGGTGGGCAAGAACCACATGAAGGACTGGCGGGCAGCCGTCCGCAGCTGGGAGACCAGATGGAAGGAGGAGCACGGCAGTGGATGCACAGGAAGTGATGCAAAATCTGCGAAGAAGTGGGACATTCCGGGCGTCATCGAGCTTTGAGTGCCCGGAATGCGAGGATCGGGGCTATATCGTGATACGCAGCGAAACGGGAGAGCTGCTCTCCCGAAGCTGCGCCTGCCAAATCAGGAAGGACAACCTGCGCAGGATCCGCAACAGCGGGCTGTCCGGGCTGCTGGAGCGGTGCACACTGGAGACGTTTCAGACCTCCGAACCGTGGCAGGAGCAGGCGAAGCGGGCGGCAGAGGCGTATATCGCGGACTGGCACGGCAGGTGGTTCTACGCCGGGGGCAGTCCCGGCAGCGGGAAAACCCACCTCTGCACGGCCATCTGCGGCGCGCTGATGGAGGCGGGACTGCCGGTGCGGTATCTGCAGTGGCGGTCGGACATTCCGGCCATCAAGGCGAAAACCAACGACGCAGAGGCATATGCCGACGCGATGCAGCCGCTGAAGGACGTGCGGGTGCTGTACATTGACGACTTCCTCAAGGGCGGCGTGACGGAGGCTGACCGGAACATTGCCTTTGAGCTGCTCAACGCACGGTATGTCAAGCCGGATCGCGCCACGATCATCAGCTCGGAGCGGACGATCTCCGACATTCTGGACTGGGACGAGGCGGTGGGCTCCCGCATCGCGGAACGGGCAAAGGGCTGCATTGTGACCGTCGCGGGCAGCGGCAAGAACTGGAGGCTGCGGCCATGAAGGACGGCGTGATGGAGGTGTGTACGGCGCGGCTGTGCCCGGTGTGCATCGGCGAGATGGAGCGGGAGCACTACTTCGTGCGCCCCACCCGGGAGCAGGTGTACGGCGGCGCCATGCGGGACGTATGGGAGCCGGGCGTGTGCCAGCGCTGCGGACGGGAACGGAGGATGACGAAGCTGCGGCGGTACCTGCTGCGGCGGCAGGGCATGAAGGAAAGGGGGATACTGGATGAAGCTCCGGTTTGAGATACCCTATCCGCCGTCAGACGTAGGGCGGCGGGAGTGGACGCGGCTCTACGGCCTCAACGGCTACTACGGCAACAGGGTCAACTACCACGAACGGACACGCGCTATCCATGTGCTGCACGAGCTGGTGCAGCTGCGGATGCGGAAGGCGGGGATCCCGAAGCAGGCGGTGACGGAGCCGGTGACGGTGACCTTCCACTGGAACGACCGGCTGGACATCGACAACCACGCCATCATGGGCAAGGCCATTGTGGACGCCATGAAGGGCTGGGTGCTGCCGGACGACAACCGCAGGTGGCTGGTGGGCGTGTCCCACCGGTTCTGGGACGGCGAGGACGTGCTGGTGGAGGTGGAGACAGCGGGGAACGGGGAGGAGGTGAGGTAGGTGGACATTGGACTGATCGACGTGGACGGGCACAATTTTCCAAACCTCGCGCTGATGCGTCTGTCTGCCTACCACAAAGCCAAAGATGATAGCGTGGAAATGTGGGACGGATTTAAGCACTATGACCGGGTGTACATGAGCAAGGTTTTTACATTCTCCCCGGATATGGACACCTGTATCAACGCCGATGAGGTCATTACAGGTGGCACAGGGTACAAGGATTACGGCGCTCTGCCGGACGAAGTGGAGCGAATGCGGCCAGACTACTCGCTGTATCCAACTTGGAAACCGGCCATTGGATTTCTGACACGCGGCTGTATCCGCAACTGCACTTGGTGCATCGTGCCGAAGAAAGAAGGGCTTATCCGACCGGCGGCCACATGGGAAGAAGTAAAGCGGCCTGACAGCCGGGACATCATCTTCATGGACAACAACGTTTTGGCACACGAACACGGTTTAGATCAGATTGAACGCATGGGGCACGAGAATATGCGGGTGGACTTTAATCAGGGCTTGGATGCACGGCTCATCACGCCGCAGACTGCCAAGCTGCTGGCAGGGCTGAAATGGATCAGGTTTGTCCGAATGAGCTGTGACACCTCTGCCATGCTGCCGGTGATAGAGCAAGCCACGGCGTATCTGCGGGAGGCAGGAATACCATCTTGGCGTTTTTGGTGCTATGTACTTGTGCAGGATGTGGAGGAAAGCCATAAGCGCATTCTTGCCTTGCGGGACATGGGCGTGGTTCCGTTTGCCCAGCCGTACCGCGACTATGACGGCGGAGAGCCGACTGCCGAACAGAAGCGCCTTGCCAGATGGGTGAATATGCGGGCGGCGTTTCAGACGTGCAGTTTTGAAGAATTTACTGGGAAAAAGGAGGAATGACATGACAAGAGACGAGATCGTGACGGCGCTGCGGTGCCACTGTGATGCAATAGAAACCGGGGCGTGCCCAAAGGATAAGTGTCCTTCGTTTGAAAGACCGGCGCGTTATAAATGCGCTGGTGTGGTTTCTGGGGAATCCGCTGACCTGATCGAGAACCAGCAGCGGGAGATAGAAGCGCTGCGTAATGAGCTGTGCCAACATTGCGGGAAGTACAAACGGGCACACGAGGGTGCCTGTAATGGGTGCCGATGGAAACAGTAAAACGCCGGGGCTCCCGGTGAAATAAAAATTTCAGGAGGACAAGAATATGAACGAGCAGAAGAAGGAACAGATGTACATCGTACGATGTGATCGTGCTGGGGTGTTCTTTGGCGCCATCAAGGAGCGCAGCGGCACGGAGGCCACCATGACGACCGTGAGAAAGCTGTGGTACTGGGCCGGCGCGGCAGCCGTGGAGCAGCTGGCCGTGGACGGCACCAGCGCCCCGGAGAATTGCGAGTTCACGGTGACGGTGCCGGAGATGGTGGTGACCGGGGTGATCCAGGTGATCCCCTGCACGGAGAAGGCCGCAGCATCCATCGGCGGCGTGAAGGAGTGGCGCCGATGACGCTGGAGGAGAAGATCAGAGCCTTTTTGACGGTCGGCTACGGCTACGGCGCCGTCGCCGGCTACGGCTACGGCGCCGGCTACGGCTACGGCTCCGGCTACGGCTACGGCTCTGGCGCCGGCGACGGCGACGGCTCCGGCTCCGGCTCCGGCTACGGCGACGGCTCCGGCTC
>ERZ1034755.16-NODE-16-length-54170-cov-6.697385_pt1 | contig 54170 bp, 44 predicted proteins | sample MGYA00520596_ERZ1034755 | MGnify/ENA primary metagenome ERZ1034755 (study PRJEB33766, sample SAMN09781701) | gut metagenome | biome: gut microbiome | host: Homo sapiens | place: Madagascar | study: EMG produced TPA metagenomics assembly of the PRJNA485056 data set... | reverse complement strand
GACCTGCGGTGCCCCTCCGCGAGGGCCGCTGCCGCAGACGTTCGATCTTGACGACAATATGATCCTCCCTCCGGCATCGCCCGAGGAGGCGCCCTCTGTCGAGGTTTTGCGCGGACCGAACATTAAGCCGATCCCCGTCGGGGTCGTCCCGGCGGAGACGCTGGCGGCGCCGTTGATCCTGAAGGTCGGCGACAACATCACGACCGATCACATTATGCCGGCGGGGGCGAAAATTCTGCCGTACCGCTCCAATGTCCCGAAACTCTCCGAGTATTGCTTTACGGTGTGTGACCCCACGTTCCCGGAGCGCGCAAAGCGTGCGGGGGAGGGAATCATCGTCGGCGGTGCCAACTACGGGCAGGGCTCCTCGCGGGAGCACGCCGCGCTCGTGCCGCTTTATCTCGGGATCCGTGCGGTGATTGCCAAAAGTTTTGCGAGAATCCACAAGGCGAACCTCATCAATTTCGGCATCGTGCCGCTGACGTTTATCGACCCGGCAGATGCCGATCGGCTCGCCGAGGGCGACGCCCTGCGGCTCCCCGGTTTCCGCCGGGCGATCGCGGGGGGAGAGACGGTCACGCTGTATGATGACACGACGGGGGAGGAGATCCCTCTGCGGCTCGACTTTACGGCAAGAGAGCAGGAGATCCTGCTCGCCGGCGGGCTTCTCAATTTGACGAAAGAGAGGAACCTTTGACGCATGGACTATACAAAAGAACTGGATATTGCCTGCGAGAAATTCCGGCGCATCATGGAGGGGCAGCTCCGCCGCGTCGAGGAGATGAAGGCGCAGGGGGATTTTGTCGATTACGGGGCGCTCGACACGCTCCGCATCGGTGTGTGCGGCGGCGACGGCATCGGACCCGTCATTACCCGCGAGGCGGAACGCGTCCTGCGCGCGATTCTCTCGGACGAGGTGGCGGCGGGGAAGGTCGAATTCGTGCCGATCGACGGGCTGACACTCGAGCATCGCATCGAGGCGATGCAGGCGATCCCCGACGACGTGATGGCACAACTGAAATCCTGCCATGTGATTCTCAAGGGGCCGACCACCACGCCGCAGAAGGGCAGCGGTATGCCGAACATCGAGAGCGCCAACGTCGCGATGCGCAAAGCCCTCGACCTGTTCGCCAATATCCGCCCCGTGAAGGTACCCGCCGAGGGCATTCACTGGACGATCTTCCGTGAGAACACGGAGGGTGGCTACGCCGTCGGGAACAGCGGCTTCAACGTGACGGACGACCTCGCGATGGACTTTGTCGTGACGACGAAACAGGGCTCCGAGCGTATTGCCCGTATCGCTTACGATTACGCGCGGCGGAACGGCTTCACGCGTGTCTCGCTCGTCACCAAGGCAAATATTGTCAAGACGACGGACGGCAACTTCCTCGAGGACTGCCACCGCGTGGCGGCGCTTTATCCCGAGATCACCACCGACGAATGGTATGCCGACATCATGACGGCGAAGCTCGTCGACGAGAAACGCCGCCGTGACTTCCAGGTGCTCCTGCTCCCGAACCTCTACGGCGATATCATCTCCGATGAGGCGGCGGAGTTCCAGGGCGGGGTCGGCACGGCGGGCTGTGCCAATATCGGCAAAAAATACGCCATGTTCGAGGCGATCCACGGCTCGGCACCCCGCATGATTGTCGAGGGGCGCGGCAAGTACGCCGACCCCTGCTCGATGCTCCGTGCCTGCGTCATGCTGCTCTCGCATATCGGAAAGCAGGAGAAGGCAGACCGTCTCGAGCGCGCGCTCGACATCTGCTGCTTTGAGGAGCGGCGCTTGACCATCACCGGGCGGGACACGGGCGCGACCTGCGAGGACTTCGGCAACTACGTCATGGAGACGCTCGCGCGGCTCTGACCCGGAGCCGGGGAGTTCCTGCTCAGAAACAAATCAAAAAACAAATCAAAAGGCAAATCAAAAAGCAAATCAAAAAGCAAGGCGGAGCCGTAAAATAACGGCTCCGCCTTGTCATATTTGAGGGGTACGGCGAAACACGGGAGAGGGAACTCCGCCGTGACGGGAGCGAAAAAGTGGGGGCGCAAAAAAGTGGGAAAGCGAAAAAACGAGGTGCGAATCGTGGGGACGCCGGGGAGGTGCGTTACAGCCCGAGCGCCGCGAGCATGGCGCCCAGCGCCCCGGCGGTGTCCAGCCCCGTGAGGTCGGCGGTGGCGTCCGCCCACTGCTCGTAGAGACGCGTGCGCTCCCGGTAGAGCGCCCGGATGTCGGAACAGCCGTGGAGAATGACGCCGCGGCGGTGGAGGTCGCCGACGCGAGCTGTGACTTCCTCCTCGCTGACTTTCAGGTAGAGGACGGTGCCGATCGACGCGAGGTGCCGCATGCCCTCGTCGGAGTAAACGGCGCTCCCGCCCGTGGCGATGACGGCGTTCTCTGCCTCGACGCGTGCGAGCAGCGCCCCCTCGCGAGCGAGAAACGCGTCCTCTCCCTCGCGGTCGATGAGTGCCTCAAGGCTCGCGCCCCCCTCTTTCTGAATGAGCAGGTCGGTGTCGATGAAATTCATGACGCATTTTTTCGCGAGCAGCACGCCCACCGTACTTTTCCCGGCGGAGGGCATACCGATTAACACAATATTTTTCAAAATGAAGCTCCTGACCGCGCCGCGCCGGCGCCGAAAATCCGAGTGCCGTGCGGGGAACCATGTGCACCGCGGCAAGTCTCTCGGTGAAATCCCTTTCATCTTACTATAAAATCGCGCGCCTGTAAAGGGCGCGTTTTCTTTTGCATAAAAAAAGCCGTTTCCTCGCAAGATAAAATCATCAATACAACGGAAAGCGTGGAGAAACATGAAACGGGATTTTATTGATACCAATGATTTTACCAAAGAAGAAATTCTCGATATTGCGGAGTTGTCGCTCGCCATTAAGCGGTCGATCCGCGCGGGGTATTACCCGCAGTTTATGAAAGACATGACGCTGGCGATGATCTTCCAGCAGTCGTCGACGCGTACCCGTGTTTCCTTCGAGACCGCCATGAGCCAGATGGGCGGGCACGCCCAGTATCTCGGCCCCGGCATGATCCAGCTCGGCGGGCATGAGACGATCGGGGACACGGGCAGAGTTCTTTCTTACCTTGTGGATATTGTCATGGCGCGCGTCATTGAGCACAAGACCGTCGTCGAACTCGCCGAGGCGTGCTCGGTGCCGGTGCTGAACGGAATGTCGGACTACAACCACCCGACGCAGGAGATCGGCGACCTCTGCACCATTCTCGAGAATCTGCCGCGCGGCAAGCGCCTCGAGGACTGCAAGGTGGTGTTCGTCGGCGACGGTACGCAGGTCTGCGCGTCGCTCGGATTCCTCACGACCAAGCTCGGCATGCACTTCGTCCATTACGGTCCCCGCGGGCATCAGCTCGGCGAGGAGCACAAGCGCATTATGGAGGAGAACTGCCGCGTCTCGGGCGGTACCTTTGAGGTCACGGACAAGCGGGACAGCGTGCGCGGCGCCGACTTCATCTACACCGACGTGTGGTACGGGCTGTACGAGAACGAGATGCCGAAAGAAGAGCGCGTGCGCGTGTTCCACGACTATCAGGTCAACCGCGAACTGATGGAACTCGGAAATATCGGGTGCAAGTTCATGCACTGTCTGCCCGCGACCCGCGGGGAGGACGTCACCGACGAGGTGCTGGACTCCGATGCGTCGCTCTGTTGGGAGGAGGCGGGCAACCGCCTGACCGCGATGCGCGGGCTCCTCGTCTACCTGACGCACGACCGCAAGAAACCGAGCGGTGTCGTCCTCGCCGCCGCCAAGGAAGAGCTCGACGCCTTCATGGAAGCGCGCATCGACAAGAAGAAAAAATCCGAATAACAAACGGGGTGGTGCCGAGAAAACCGGCACCGCCCGGAGGGAATAGACGATGGAAAACAAAACAAAAAAGTTTCATCTCGCGTCGGTGATTCTGTCGGTCATCTGCGTGGTCTTTGTAGTGGAGGCGGCGGCACCCGTCGCGTCCATCGGGAACAGCCAGTATTTCTGGTGGATTTTTATGATGCTCCTGTTCCTTTTGCCGTACGGCATGATCGCGGCGGAGCTCGGTACGACCTACGTCGGGGACGGCGGGCTTTACGACTGGGTGAACACCGCCTATCCCACGACCAAGTGGGGCGCGCGCGTCGCATGGTACTATTGGATCAACTTCCCGCTCTGGATGGCGTCGCTCGCCGTCATCTGTCCGCGCCTGCTCGGCACCATGTTCGGGTGGAATCCGTCGCCGTTTGTCTCGCTCCTGATTGAACTCGCGTTCATCTGGATTGTGACGATTGTCGCGTTCTTCCCGGTCTGCGACAGTATCTGGATCCTGAATCTCAGCGCCGCCGTCAAGGTCGTGCTCGCGCTCACCGTCGGCGGGCTCGGCGTGTGGTATGTCACCCGGCACGGCTTTGCGAACGCCGGGGGCTTTGTGACCTATCTGCCGTCCTTCCGCCCCGCGAGCCTATCCTATATCTCGGTCATCATCTTTAACTTCCTCGGCTTCGAGGTGGTCTGCACCTATGCCGACAACATGACGAAGCCGAAACGCCAGATCCCGCAGGCAATCGTCGCCGGCGGTATCGCCATCGCGGTCATTTATCTCTTCTCCGCGTTCGGCATCGGTGCCGCCGTACCGACCGACAGCATCAACACGGATACGGGGCTCATCGACGCGGTGTCGCTCATCACGGGGCGTACCGGCGGGTTCCTCGTCGGTCTGGTGGCGTTCCTCTTCCTCATCACGCTGTTCGGGAACATGATCTCGTGGTCGATGGGCGTCAATTCGACCGCCGCCTACGCCGCCGACCGCGGCGATATGCCGCGCGCGTTCTCGTTCCGCTGGGAGAAGAACGGGATGCCGATCGGCGCCGCGCTGACCTCCGGCATCGTGGCGAGCGTCGTGTGTCTTGCCGGGGTGCTGATGGAGGTGCTCGCGCCCGAGTCCTCTCTCTTCTGGAGTTTCTTCGCGCTCAATCTCGTGATGCTCCTGCTCTCGTATATCCCCGTTTTCCCGGCGTTTCTGCACCTGCGGAAGACCGACCCCGAGCGGGAGCGCCCGTTCCGCGTCCCCGGCGGGCAAAAGACCGCCGCATGGATCGCGTATGTGCCGATGGTGCTGACCATTCTCTCGGTGTTCTTTACCGCGATCCCGCTCTCCTTCGACCGGGAGACGCTCGCGTCGTTCCTCCCCATTACGATCGGCTCGATATTGGCTGTCGTAATCGGTGAAATTCTCATCCGGCTCCGCGCCGGTCGTGCGTCTGCCAAAGAGACAGACTGAAAGGAATCATGATGGCAAAACGAATCATCGGCTCAACGCCGAAACAGGACGGCTACCGTATGCCGGCGGAATACGAAAAACAGGCGGGTGTCTGGATGCTCTGGCCCGAGCGCCCGGACAACTGGCGGCAGGGCGCCAAGCCCGCGCAGGAAGCGTTCGCCAACGTGGCGCGCGCCATTCTGCCGTTTGAGCGCGTGACGGTGGGCGTCTCACCCGCCCAGTATCAGAACGCCCGCGCCAAGCTCCCGCCCGAGGTGCGCGTCGTGGAACTGCAGAGCGACGATGCGTGGGTGCGTGACTGCGGTCCGACGTTCCTCATCAATGACCACGGCGGTCTCCGCGCCGTGGACTGGACGTTCAACGCATGGGGTGGTCTTTACGACGGGTTGTATTTCCCCTGGGCGAATGACGACCAGATCGCGCAGAAGATCTGCGAGATCGAAGGGGTGGACTCCTATCGCACCGAGGGCTTTGTCCTCGAGGGCGGCTCCATCCATGTGGACGGGGAGGGGACCGTCATGACGACGGAGATGTGCCTGCTCTCGCCCGGGCGCAATCCCGATAGGAATCAAGAAGAGATCGAAAAAATGCTCCTCGATTACCTCGGGTGCGAAAAGGTCATCTGGCTGAAAGACGGCATCGACCCCGACGAGACAAACGGGCATATCGACGACGTGGCTTGCTTCGTGCGCCCCGGGGAGGTCGCCTGCATCTGGACGGAGGACAAAGAGAATCCGTTCTATGAGGCGGCACAGGCGGCATACCGTACGCTCTCGGAGGCGACGGACGCCAAGGGGCGGCGCCTGAAGGTGCACAAGCTGTGTCTGACCAAAAAGCCGTGCCTGCTTGAGGGCGCGGAAACCATCGACTACGCCGAGGGGAGCATCCCGCGCCGGAACGGCGAAGTCAGTATTGCCTCCTATATGAACTTTCTCATCGTCAATGGGGCGGTCATTCTGCCGCAGTACGGCGACGAGAACGACGCGCTCGCCCGCGAGCAGGTGCAGGCGATGTTCCCCGATCGGAAAGTGGTCGGTGTCATGACGCGCGAGGTCGCGTTCGGCGGCGGGAATATCCACTGTATCACCCAACAGGTGCCCGACCCCGAGGGAGGACGCTGAGATGGCACGGATCGTAGTGGCGCTCGGGGGGAACGCCCTCGGGAACAACCCACAGGAACAGGCAGAGCGTGTCCGCGTTGCCGCGGCGTCGCTCGTGCGCCTGATCGAAGAGGGAAACGAGATCGTCGTCAGCCACGGGAACGGCCCGCAGGTCGGCATGATCCGACTTGCCTTTGACCGCGCGAGCGCGGACGGCAAAGGCGGCGTCGCCAAAATGCCGCTCGAGATCTGCACGGCGATGAGCCAGGGCTATATCGGGTATCAACTCGAGGCGGGGCTGAAACAGGCGCTCGCCGAGCGGCGCCTGCCGTGGCAGGTGGCGACGATCCTGACGCAGGTGACGGTCTCCCCGGACGACCCCGCCTTCGGGAACCCGACGAAACCGATCGGGGCATTCTATGACGAGGAGACCGCCCGTCGCATGATGGAAGAGACGCCGGGGCTCCTCATGCGTGAGGATGCGGGACGTGGCTGGCGGCAGGTGGTGCCGTCGCCGAAGCCGCAGGAGATCATCGAGGATCAGGCGATCCGCGCCCTGCTCGAAAAGGAGTTTGTCGTCGTCGCCTGCGGCGGTGGGGGGATCCCCGTCGTGCGCGGTCAGGGCGGGAACCTCACGGGCGTGGAGGCGGTCATCGACAAGGATTTCGCATCCGCGAAACTCGCCGAGGTGGTCGGGGCAGAGTGCCTTCTGATTCTCACGGCGGTGGAACACGTCTGCATCGGCTACGGCAGATCCGACGAGAGGGAACTCTCGCACATGACGGTCGCGGAGGCGACGGCGCACATCGCGGCGGGGGAATTCGCCCCCGGTTCCATGCTCCCGAAGGTGGAGGCGGCAGTCGCTTTTGCACGCGGGGGCGCGGGGCGCCGCGCCGTGATTGCCTCACTCGACCATGCCCTCGACGCCGTGCGCGGCAAGAGCGGTACGACGGTCACGCTCTGACGGGGGAAGCCGATAAAACTGTAACAAAAACGGGGAGAAGCCGAAAACAATGGCTTCTCCCCGTCGTATGATGCCTCGGGTCAAGTGCGGCGCCGTATCGAATAGCCGCCGGGAAGCAACAAAAGGTACGTTTTATAGGGCTGTTTTTCTGCTATGCTGAGAGCGTAGGAGGAAAGAGAGATGCAAACGGTCAAAAGCAGTTTTGACGTCACGCCTGAGGGGCGGCTGGTATCGTATCGCGGCTATGAGAGCAACGTCATCGTGCCGACCGGCGTGACGGAGATCGGGGAGCGGGCGTTCTGGGGGGCGCGCCTGATGACGCGCCTGACGCTGCCCGCGTCGCTCCGCGTGATCGGGGCGTGGGGGTTTGCGGGATGTACGTCGCTCCGCGAGGTCGCATCTTTCGGCGGGGTCACGGACATCGGGGCGCACGCGTTCTTTTCCTGCACGGCTCTTGCGGAGGTGTGGCTCCCGCCGACCGTCCGCCGTATCGGTGCGGCGGCGTTCGACGGCTGTGCGACGCTCGGGTTCCTCTCGCTCCCCGAGGCACTCACGGACATCGGAGATATGGCATTTCGCGGCTGCCGCAGCCTCCGGCGGGTGTCGGTGTCGCCAAAGAACCGTATGTTTTACGAGCGGGAGGGTGTGCTGTTCGACCGCTGCGGGCAGCTTGTGCGATACCCGCCGGGGCGGGACGCGTTCGCCTACACCGTACCGCCGGGGGTTCACTCTCTTGCCGACGGCGTCTTTTCCGAGGCAACCATGCTACGCGAGGTCGGACTCCCGGGGAGCCTCACACGGATTGGGCAGGGGGCTTTCTATCGGGCGAAACATCTGCGCTCACTCGACCTGCCGCCCCGCGTGACGGAGATCGGCGCGGAGGCGTTCGGCGCCTGCCAGGCGCTCGCGCGCGTAGGCTTGCCCTGTGGGCTGACAACGGTGCCGCCGCTCGCCTTTTTCGGCTGTGCGGGGCTCACCGACGTCGCGCTTCCGCCCGGGGTGACGAAAATCGGGGAGGGAGCATTTCTCGGCTGTCGATCGCTCCGCTCGGTCACGGCGGGTCGTCTCCGCGTCGTCGGAGAGAATGCGTTCTCCGATTGCGTCTCGCTCCGCTCGGTCTCGGCAACGGCGCTCCCGCGGGTCGGGACAAGCGGGAATGAGGCGCTTTTCACCGCCGCCGCACAAAAAAATCCGCGCGGGGATTGACAAATGCGCCCCGGGTGCGTATAATAAGAAAAATCATAAACCGATGAGAAAGAGGAGTAGCGATACATTCCTTTTGCCAAGAGAGCCGCGGATGGTGGAATCGCGGTCAAGAGCGTATCGTGAATGGACTTTTGAGGGCGATGCCGAGCGCGTCATGCGGGTAGGCACCGACGGGCTTGCCTCCGTTACCGGGCAGGACGTATGTTGGTACGTCGTGAGTGGCCGTCCCCCGAGACGGCAAGTTGGGTGGCACCGCAGAGTTTTATCTGCCCCGACAGCGTTTTTCGCTGTCGGGGTTTTATATTTTCAAAGCGTGCGATTGCACGGGAAAGGAAGACATACCATGAGCGAAATCCCTTACAAGATTTATCTAGAAGAATCGGAGATGCCGCGCGCATGGTACAACGTGCGCTCCGCCATGAAAGTGAAGCCGGCGCCGCTCCTGAACCCGGCGACCCTCCGCCCGATGACGGCGGACGACCTGCGCCCCGTCTTCTGCGACGAACTCATCGCGCAGGAACTCGATGACACGACGGAGTATTTCCCGATTCCGGAGGAAATCCGCAATTTCTATAAGATGTACCGTCCCTCGCCGCTCGTGCGCGCCTATTGCCTCGAAAAGGAACTCGGCACCCCTGCGAAGATCTACTATAAATTCGAGGGGAACAACACCTCCGGCAGTCATAAGTTAAACTCCGCCATCGCGCAGGCATACTACGCGAAGAAGCAGGGGCTCCGCGGCGTTACGACCGAGACGGGCGCGGGTCAGTGGGGGACGGCGCTCTCCATGGCGTGCGCGTATCTGGGGCTGGACTGCAAGGTTTTTATGGTCAAGGTGAGTTATGAACAGAAGCCTTTCCGCCGCGAGGTCATGCGCACCTACGGCGCGGACGTTACGCCCTCACCCTCTATGACCACCGCCGTCGGACGCAAAATCCTCGAGGAATTTCCCGGCACGGGCGGCTCTCTCGGCTGTGCCATTTCGGAGGCGGTCGAGGCGGCGACGACCCATGAGGGCTACCGCTATGTGCTCGGCAGTGTGCTGAATCAGGTGCTCCTGCATCAGAGCATCATCGGGCTGGAGTGCAAGACCGCCCTCGACAAGTACGGTGTAAAGCCGGATATCATCATCGGCTGTGCGGGCGGCGGCTCTAACCTCGGCGGGCTGATCTCACCGTTTATCGGTGAGCAGTTGCGCGGTGAGGCGAACTACCGTTTCATCGCCGTCGAGCCGGCGTCCTGCCCGAGCCTGACACGCGGCAAATTTGCTTATGACTATTGCGACACGGGCATGGTCTGCCCGCTCGCCAAGATGTACACGCTCGGGAGCGGCTTTATGCCGGCGCCGAATCATGCCGGCGGGCTCCGCTATCACGGCATGAATACCGTCCTCTCGCAGTTGCACGCCGACGGGCTTCTCGAGGCGCGGTCGGTCGAGCAGACCAAGGTGTTCGAGGCGGCGGAGCGGTTCGCCCGCTGCGAGGGAATCCTCCCGGCGCCCGAGAGCAGTCATGCCATCCGCGCCGCGATTGACGAGGCGCTCCTCTGCCGTGAGACGGGCGAGGAGAAGACCATTCTCTTCGGGCTGACCGGTACAGGCTACTTCGACATGACCGCCTACGGGCAGTATAATGACGGGAAGATGACCGATTATATCCCGACGGACGAGGATCTTGCCCGCGGGTTTGCCTCCATGCCCCGGATCGACATCTGAGCTCGTTTCGGTGCGTCGGAGACAGCCGTCAAGGAGATAAAAAGCAAAATGCAGTGCGGAGCCGCGATTTTTCGGCTCCGCACGGTTATTCAGACGATCCGTCCGAGGTGTAAAATATGCGGACACGCCTTTAGAGATAGGGGCGCAGTTCCTTTTCCATGGTGTCCTCGAGCGAGATAAGGCGGCGCGCCACGTTCCGCGCACCCTCGTCGGCGTCCGGGTATTGGTTCAGATAACGGGAGAGCGACTTGACGCCCATGTGACACCCGTCGGTGAGCAGGGAGGCGATGGTTTCATCTGTGCAGTCAAAGCCCAGTTTCATGCCGGTCTTGACGTGCGCCATGCCTTTCGTCATCGGGTTCGGATCCTTGCCCTCGTCACCGTAGGTATCGAGCTGATCGCGGATTTCGCGCTGCATTTTGGCGTGGGAATTCTTCTGGTCTTCGATGTGGCGGCGGAAATCCTCGTGCGTGATTTTATCGTACACGTCCTCGATGGCGGATATGCCCATTTTGATGCCCGCGTCGCATTCGCGGAGCAGTTTGATCGTATCTTCTCGCATGTGTGTCTCCTTTTTGGCGATTCATTGGTTCGCGTCTTTAGTGTGCCCCGCAGAGAACGCTTCAAACAAAACAGCCGACAAAAAGAAACGAAGAGGCGCCGCAAAATACGGCGCCTCTTCGTGAAAAGAAAGAAATAAAACAGAAAAAAGAACGGATTCGGTTTACTTTTTCAGCCACGTCGACGGCAGGCAGGTGAGCAGCAACGGATAGATCTCGAGCCGTCCGAGGAGCATCGCGACGGACAGGACGAACTTCGAGAATCCCGAGTAGGCGGAGAAACTCGAAAGTGTGAGACTGAAAAGAGGACCGATATTGTTGAAGCAGGTGATGGCGGCGCTGAGGTTGGTCTCGATCGTGAAAACGCTGTCTTTTTCCAGACATAGCAAAAGGAATACGAGAACCGTCGATAGTGTGCAGAGCGCGAGATAGGAGTGAACGCCCGAGAGCGTATCGTCGTCGATGCGCTTGCCCTCCATTTTGACGACCGTGACGGTGCGGGGGTGCAGGACACGCCGGAGTCTGCCCACCAAGGACTTGAAGAGAATGACGACGCGCGAGACCTTAAAGCCGCCGGCGGTCGAGCCCGCACACCCGCCGATCAGCATGAGTGTCAGCAGAATCGCTTTGGAGAGCGTCGGCCATAGGCTGATGTTCGCCGTCGTATAGCCCGTCGTCGTCATAATGGACGATGCCTGGAAGAAGGAGAGACGGAGTGCTTCGGCAAATCCCGAGCAAAGCGAGAAAATGTTATAACAGATGAGCCCGGTCGCTCCGAGCATGATGCCGATATAGACCCAGAGTTCGGTACTGCGGAGCGCCGACGAGAATTTCCGCAGGAGCATGAGGTAGTAGAGGTTGAAGTTGATGGCGAAGAGAAACATAAAGACCGCGATGACCCATTGCAGATAGGGTGAGTAAGACGCGATGCTGCCGTTCCGGATGCCGAAGCCGCCCGTCCCGGCGGTGCCGAACGAGTGGACAAGACTGTCAAAGAAGGGCATACCGCCCGCGAGCAGGAAGATCACCTCCAGCGCGGTCATGGCGATATAGATGATATAGAGGATCATCGCCGTCGTGCGGGCGCGGGGGACGAGTTTGTCGACGATGGGGCCGGGCATCTCGGCGCGGAGGATATGAATGGAACGCTCCGGTACGCGGACAGTGACCGCCATGACGAAGACGAGCACGCCCATGCCGCCGATCCAGTGAGTGAAGCTCCGCCAGAAAAGCAGACCATGGCTCATGATCTCCACATTGTCGAGAATGGTGGCGCCCGTCGTCGTGAAGCCACTGACCGTCTCGAAGAACGCGTCGATAAAGACGGGGATTTCGCGGCTGATGACGAAGGGGAGCGCGCCGAAGAAAGAGACGGCGATCCACGCGAGCGCGACGATAACAAGTCCCTCTTTCGAGAACAGCGTACGGTCTTTCGGGCGCATGGTCAGGCAGATCAGCCCTCCGACGGCAAGCGTAATGCCGATCGTGATGAGGAACGCCCAGGCGCACGTCTCACGATAGATAATCGAGACGAGGAGCGGCAGGAGCAGGAGCGCCGCCTCGGTGATAAGCACCGACCCCGTCGTGAAGTAAATCATACGGTGGTTCAAACGGGTGCCTCACTTTCTCCGGAAGATGTCTTCCAGATCGTAGACCGAGATGCCCGCCGCGACGATCACGACGCGGTCGCCGGGGAGAATGACGTCATCGCCGCCGGGGATAATACAGGCGGAGCCGCGCGTAATGGCGGCGAGCAGGGTGCCGCCCGTAAGCGTGAGGTCGCGGAGCGGAATGTTCGCAAACGGGAAGTCGGAGAGGACGTTAAATTCCAGTGCCTCGGCGGCACCGTTCATCAGACTGTAAAGTGTCTCGACCTTGCTGCCCTCGGAGTTTTCGAGTGCGCGCGCATACTGTGCGAGGACGTCGGAAATGATGACTTTCGGCGACAGGATACTGTCGAGCCCGAGCTTCTCGGACAGCGCCCCGAGTTCGTCCTGATTGACCTTGGAGACGACTTTGCCGACCCCTTGCGACATGGCGTAGAAAGAGATCAGGATATTCTCTTCGTCGCGCCCCGTGAGGGCGACCACGGCGTCCATTTTGTCGAGCCCCTCTTCGGCGAGCAGATCCTGGTGCATACAGTCGCCCTGAATGACGGTCGCGCCGGAGAGCCGTTCACAGACCTCCTCGCACCGTTCCTGGTTCTTCTCGATGATCTTGACGGAGTTGCCGGCACCGATGAGCAGGCGCGCGAGGTAGTAAGACGTCGTACTCGCACCGAGCACCATGACGTCACGCACCTGCTTTTGGACGAGCCCCAGCATCTTGAGGATGCGGTGCATATCCGGCGTCGCGCTGATGAGGGCGATATGGTCGCCGCCGTGCAGGACGGAATGACCGGAGGGAATATGGACTTCTTCGCCGTGCCGGATGACCGCCACGAGGTACTTCCCGGGGAATTTTTTACGGATATCGGACAGCGTCATGCCGTCGAGCGGAGAGCCCTGCCGCAGCACGACCTCGACGAGCTCCTGCCGCCGGTCGGAGAAGGTCTCGACCTTGGCGACCGACGGGAGCTTCAGAATATTGAAGATCGCCTGCGCCATCATCAGTTCCGGATTGACGGACATGGAGAGCTCGAGTTGCTCCATCATATAGTGGAACCCGTCGTTGTTGTATTCCGAGTTGCGGACACGGGCGACCGTGTGCTTCGCCCCGATTTTACGGGCGACGAAACAGCTCAGCATATTAAATTCATCGGAGCCCGTGACGGCGATGAACAGGTCGCACCCGGCGACCCCCGCCTCCGTCAGGCTGTCGTAAGACGTCGCGTTGCCGCAGAAGCCGATGACGTCATGCCGTTCCGTGATCTCTTTGAGGACGGCGGGGTCGTTGTCGATGACGATGACATCGTGCTCTTCTTTTGCCATGCGGGCGGTCAGTGTCGCGCCGATCTTGCCACATCCGACAATGATGACTTTCATGTTTTCTCCTTTTGCGCCGCGCGTTTTCTCGTGGGAATCGTTATACGGTTCCTCTTATATTACCACATTCCGTGCGTGACCGCAAGGGAAAAATGCAACGCGGCAAAGTGGCGGCTACCCCTTGACAATGCGCGCGCACGGGGGGTACAATAAACTATCGTGAACGGATATACTATGTTTATATCAAAGAATGGGGGCAAGAAGATGGGAAAGATATATTCGTCGGTCGATGAGCTGATCGGCAATACACCGCTTGTTGAGCTGACACATATCGAGCGGGAGCTGGGGCTCGGGTTTACGCTCCTCGCGAAAACGGAATGTATGAATCCTGCGGGTTCGGTCAAGGATCGTGTCGCGCGCGCCATGCTGGACGACGCGGAGGCGCGCGGGCTCCTGACGAAGGACAGCGTGATCATTGAGCCGACGTCCGGGAACACCGGCATCGGGCTGGCGTCTGTCGCCGCCGCGCGCGGCTACCGTCTCATCATCGTCATGCCCGATACCATGTCGGTCGAGCGGCGGCAGATCCTGCGCGCGCTCGGGGCGGAACTGGTGCTGACCGAGGGGGCACGCGGCATGGCGGGCGCCATCGCCCGCGCCAAGGAACTCGCCGATGAGACGCCGGGCGCTTTCATTGCCGGGCAGTTCGTCAATCCGGCGAACCCCGCCGCGCATTACCGCACGACGGGACCCGAAATCTGGCGCGACACGGACGGAAAAGTCGATATTTTCGTCGCCGGGGTCGGTACGGGCGGTACCGTAACCGGGGTCGGCAGATACCTGAAAGAACAGAATCCGGCGGTGGAGATCGTCGCCGTCGAGCCCGCGGGCTCTCCCGTCCTCTCGGGCGGGAAAGCGGGACCGCACAAGATTCAGGGCATCGGCGCGGGCTTCGTGCCGGACGTACTGGACACCGCCATCTATGACGAGGTCGTCCGGGTCGAGAACGAGGACGCCTTCCGCTTCGGTCGTCTGATGGGGCGGCGTGAGGGGCTCCTCGTCGGGATCTCCTCCGGCGCGGCGCTTGCCGCGGCGGTCGAGGTCGGGAGCCGCCCCGAGAATGCCGGGAAGACGGTCGTCGCCCTCCTGCCGGATACGGGCGACCGGTATCTCTCGACCGCCATGTTCGCGGACTGAACGGTCATGTGTATGGAGAAAAGAACGGACGTGGGCGTCGCCGACATCGCGGGCGGCGCTGACAATGCCACCGCAGGCAAGACCCGCGCACTGGTCGCCATGAGCGGCGGGGTGGATTCCTCCGTCGCCGCCTATCTGGTGCGGGAAGCGGGGCTTGCCGGGGTCGGCTGCACGATGAAACTGTACGACAACGAGGACGCAGGTATTCCGAGGGAGCACTCCTGCTGCTCGCTCGATGACGTGGAGGACGCGCGCGCCGTCTCCTTCCGGCTCGGCATGCAACATTATGTATTCAATTTCCGCGACGAGTTTGAAACATGCGTCATCGGGAATTTTATCCGCGAGTACGAGAGCGGGAAAACACCCAACCCCTGCATTGACTGCAACCGCTTTATGAAATTCGGGCTCCTTTTCGACCGCGCCGAGATCCTCGGGTGCCGGTACGTCGTGACGGGGCACTACGCGAGAATTGAAAAGACGCCGGACGGTTATCTTCTGAAGAAAGCACTGGACGATACCAAAGACCAGAGTTATGTCCTCTACGACATGACGCAGGAACAACTCGCGAAAACGCTTTTTCCCCTCGGGGGACTGCGTAAGACCGAGGTGCGGGCGATCGCCGAGCGTGAAGGGTTCCTCAACGCACGCAAGCCGGACAGTCAGGATATCTGCTTCGTGCCCGACGGCGACTATGCAAAGGTCATCGTCGCGCACACGGGGCGCGCTCCCGTGCCGGGTGACTTTGTGGATACGGCGGGGAACCGGCTCGGCACCCACCGCGGAATCATTTACTATACCATCGGACAGCGGCGGGGGCTCGGGATCGCCGCGGGTGAGCCGCTGTATGTCGTGAAAATCTGCCCCGACACGAACGAGGTCGTCCTCGGGCATGACGAGGATCTTTACACGCGCGAGGCGCACGTCGGCGACGTGCGTTGGATTCTGGGGGCGCCGCCGCGCTCCCGGTTCCGTTGCCGCGCAAAGACGCGCTATCGCCAGCCGGAGCGCGACGCGACCCTCACGGTCGCGGAGGACGGTACCGTCACGCTCCTCTTCGACGAGCCGCAACGCGCCGTCACCCCGGGGCAGGCAGCCGTTTTCTACGACGGCGATACGGTTCTCGGCGGCGGGAAGATTCTTGGCTGACGCTCACGGAAAAAGCGAAAGCCGGTGCCGACGGAAAAACGTCAGGCAGACCCTTTGAAAAACGCACGATCAAAAAAGACCCGCGCCGGGCATCGCCCGGCGCGGGTTTGCTATGTAGAATTGATTCGGTTTAGTGGCAGATGCACTTCTCCGTGTCTTTGTCGAAAATGTGGACACGGGACATATCGAGGGACACCTTGATATTATCGCCGGAGCGGGAGAGGGAACGCGCGGAGACGCGGGCAATCACGTTCTTGCCTTCCTCGATCGCGTGTTCGATGCCCTCGAAGGACAGGTAGAGATAGATCTCGGCACCCATCAGCTCGGTGACTTCCACGGTGCAGTCCATGACGCCATCCTTATTCTGCGCGACGGCTTCCTCATCGTCGGAGATGGACTCGGGGCGGATACCCATGATGACGGTCTGCCCGATGTATTCCTTCAGCGCCGGGTTGTTCGCCTTTTCCTTCGGGAGTTTCAGAGACGCGTTACCGATCTTGAGATACAGGTCGTCGCCCTCTTTCGTGAGGAGTGCGTCGATGAAGTTCATCTGCGGCGTGCCGATGAAGCCTGCCACGAACTTGTTGACCGGGAGGTCATACAGGTTCTGAGGCGTATCGACCTGCTGAATAAGACCGTCTTTCATGACGACGATACGCGTCGCCATGGTCATAGCCTCAACCTGGTCATGCGTAACGTAGACGAAGGTCGTGCCGACGCTCTTGTGAAGTTTGGTCAACTCGGTTCTCATGCTCGCACGGAGTTTCGCGTCCAGGTTGGAGAGCGGCTCGTCAAGCAGGAAGACCTGCGGGTTACGCACGATGGCGCGCCCGAGGGCAACACGCTGTTTCTGACCGCCGGACAGAGCCTTCGGCTTTCTTTCGAGCAGGTGGCTGATATCGAGGATGCGCGCAGCCTCTTCGACGCGGCGCTTGATCTCGGTCTTCGGCACTTTACGGAGCTTCAGACCGAATGCCATGTTGTCGTACACGGACATGTGCGGGTACAGAGCGTAGTTCTGGAACACCATCGCGATATCGCGGTCTTTCGGCGCGACGTCGTTGACGAGGCGGTCGCCGATGTACAGTTCGCCCTCGGTGATTTCCTCGAGCCCTGCGATCATACGGAGGGTCGTGGACTTACCGCAGCCGGAAGGACCGACGAAAATGATGAACTCCTTGTCCTCGACCTCGAGGCAGAAGTCGGATACGGCGGTAACGCCGCCGGGATATTTCTTATAAATATGTCTGAGAGACAGACCTGCCATGGGATATTCCTCCTGCTTTTTATTTGACACGTTTATTATAGCAGAAACCCGTCCCGTGGGAAAGACGCGCAAAAACCAAACTTTCCGCGCCTGCATTGTACATTCTGCACAGATTATTCGCCGATTTGTGAATAAAAGCCCCGCGAAAAACTGCTCATCTTCTAATAGATTAGAGTTTCGCGGGGCTTTCGTTTATTTCATGCCTTTGCGTGTGAGGGCAATACGGTTTTTCTTCAGGTCGACGCTCTTGATGCGGCACTCGATGACGTCGCCGACGGCGAGCACCTCGGAGGGGTGCTTGATGAAGCGGTCGCACATCTCGGAGATGTGGAGCAGACCGTCATGGTGAACGCCGATGTCGACGAAAGCGCCGAAGTCCACGACGTTCCGCACCGTGCCGGTGACGACCATTTCGGGCTGCAGATCCTTGATGTCCATGACGTCCTTCCGCAGGCAGGGGGCAGGGGCTTCGTCACGGACGTCTCTGCCGGGCTTCTGCAGCTCGGAGAGAATGTCGGTCAGGGTCGGCACGCCGCACCCCAGCTCCGTCGCGAGCCGCTCGACGCCCGCTTTTTCGACCTGATAGGGCAGGAGCGTCAGGTTCCCGTCGCGCACATCGGCTTCGGTGTACTTGAATTTCGCGAGCAGGGCTTTGACGATCGGATAGGATTCGGGGTGTACGCCGGTGTTGTCGAGAATTTCGTTTCCGCCCGGAATCCGGAGGAACCCGGCGCACTGTTCATAGGCTTTCGCGCCGATCTTCGGCACCTTGAGAATGGCGGCGCGGGTCTTGAACTCGCCGTTCGCCTCGCGGTATGCCACGATGTTCTTCGCGGCGGTCGCGTTGATGCCGGCGATGTAGGAGAGCAGGGAGTAGGAGGCGGTGTTGACGTCTACGCCGACGCTGTTGACACAGCCCTCGACGACGCCGCCGAGCGCCTCGGTCAGGCGCGCCTGCTTCATATCATGCTGGTACTGTCCGACGCCGATGGCTCTCGGCTCGATCTTGACGAGCTCCGCGAGCGGATCCTGCAGGCGGCGGGCGATGGAGACGGCGCTGCGCTCCGTTACGTCGAAGTCGGGGAACTCCTCGGCGCCGAGCTTGGAGGCGGAATAGACCGAAGCGCCTGCTTCGCTGACGATGGTATAGCGCACGTCGCGGTCGGTCACGTACTTCAGCGTGTCGGCGATGAACGCCTCGCTCTCACGGGAGGCGGTGCCGTTCCCGATCGCGATGACGTCGACCTTGTACTTGTCGATGAGGGCGAGCACGGTTTTGCGGCTGCGCTCGATGTCCTGCCGTGGCAGGGTGGGGTAGATGACGGCGGTGTCGAGCACCTTGCCTGTCTTATCTACGACGGCGAGTTTGCACCCGGTACGGAAGCCGGGGTCGTAGCCGAGGACGGTCTTGCCCTTGATCGGTGCGACCATGAGCAGATGCCGCAGGTTGTCCGAGAAGACGACGAGCGCGCCCTCGCAGGCGTTGTCAAAAAGGTCGTTGCGGATCTCGCGCTCGAGCGAGGGGAAAAGCAGACGGTCATAGGCGTCGGCGACGATGGCGACGAGCCGCTCGGTCACGGGCGACTTCTTGTTCGTGATGACACGGGCGCCGAGGGCGGCTTTCGCTTTGTCCTCGTCCATCTCGACGGCGACTTTCAGGAACTCTTCGGCTTCGCCGCGGTGCAGGGCGAGGATCCTGTGCCCTTTGAGCCGCGGAATCGGCTCGGAAAAGTCGTAATAGTCGGAGTAGACGGATTCCTCTTCTTTCGCCTGTTTCGCGGTCAGAACCCCCTCGCGCATGATGAGCGCGCGGAGCGCCTTGCGGTGCTCGGCGTCGTTTGCGATGTCCTCGGCGATGATGTCGGCGGCGCCGGCGAGCGCCTCCTCTGCCGAAGCAACGCCCTTTTCTTCATCTATATAGGATTCCGCCGCGACTTCGATCGCAGGGTCATAGACGTCGCGCTGTTCGAGAATCAACTCGGCGAGGGGCGCGAGCCCTTTGCCGCGCGCGATGGAGGCGCGCGTCGTGCGCTTCGGGCGGAAGGGGCGGTAAATGTCCTCGAGTTCGACGAGCGTCGTTGCGTTCGAGAGTGCGAGGGAAATTTCGGGGGTGAGCTTCTCCTGCGCTTCGATCAGGGCGGCGATCTCCTCGCGGCGCTTGTCCATGTTGCGCAGATATGTCAGACGGTCGAAGAGCGTCCGCAGGGTGGTATCGTCGAGGCTCCCCGTCACTTCCTTGCGGTAACGGGCGATGAACGGGATCGTGTTTCCCTCGTCGATGAGCGCGACGGTCTTTTCGACCTGATCGGGTTTGAGTTTCAGTTCCTGTGCCAGGGTCTTGATAATGTCCATAGGTGTCTCCTTTTTCGGGATATGCCGCGCAGGCGCGGCGGTACTTTCTATTCTAGCACAAACGGCGCAAAAAAGAAAGACGGGAATCCGAAAAATCGGAATCCCGTCCGTGAGACGTTTCTTACTGGTTGGCGTGATCCTGCGCGAACTGCTTCATAAACGCAACGAGTTTCTCCACCCCGGCGAGCGGCATGGCGTTGTAGATCGAGGCGCGGATACCGCCGACGGCTTTGTGCCCCTTGAGACTCTTCATGCCTGCTTTCGCCGCCTCGGAAACAAAGAGTTTATCGAGTTCGGGATCGCCGGTACGGAAGACGACGTTCATGATGGAGCGGGACGCGGGATCCACCGGCGCAATATAGAAGTCCTGGTGGTCAAGATAGTCGTAGAGGAGCGACGCCTTGGCTTCGTTGCGCTCCTTCGCGGCGGGGAGCCCGCCGAGATCCAGCAACCAGTCGCAGACCAGTTTGGTCATATAGATGGCCCAGCAGGGCGGTGTGTTGTACATGGAGTCGTTCTCTGCGGCGAGCCGGTAGGAGAGAATGGCGGGGGTGGTATCGCGCTCATGCCCGATGAGATCCTCGCGAATGATGACGATGCCCAGCCCGGCAATCCCGAAGTTCTTCTGCGCGCCGGCGTAGATGACACCGAACTTCGAGACGTCGATCGGCTCGGACGCGATGCAGGAGGACATATCCGCGACGAGCGGAATGTCACCCGTATCGGGAATGTAGGGGAACTTCGTCCCGAAAATCGTGTTATTGAAACAGATATGTACGTAGTCGGCGTCGGGGCGGAAGGAGTCGCGCGTCGTCGCCGGGACGAACGAGAAGTTGGCGCCCGCGGAGGAGGCTGCGATCGCGACGTCACCGTATTTGGAGGCTTCGGTGCTCGCCTTTTTCGAGAACTGCCCGGAGAGGACGTAATCCGCTTTGCCGTTTTTCGTCATCAGGTTGAGAGGGACAGCGGCGAACTGCGCCGTGGCGCCGCCGTGCATAAAGAGCACCTTGTAGTTGTCCGGCACGTTCATCAGTTTGCGCAGCGCGGCTTCCGCCCCGGCACGTACCGCCTCGAAGTCGGCAGAACGGTGGGACATCTCCATGATGGACATACCGCTGTTTCCGTAGCAGAGGAGACTCTCCTGCGCCTTTTTCAGCACGTCTTCCGCGATGGTGGAGGGTCCGGCGGAGAAGTTATACACTCTTTCCATATGCAATTCGGCCTTGCGGCCACCCTTTCTCATAGGCTGTTGATTAGATGATATGATAGCAGACTTTTGCAGGAAAATCAACCCCCGCGCCCACTTTCGCCCCCGAAACCGCGGGATATCCGCAGAATGCACAAAGCGGGCGCGGTTTCTTTTGTGTTTTGCGGCGGATTGCCGCCCGGGCGGACGGGCACTTGACAAAACGGTAGGAAAGGCATATAGTGGTGTTGCCGTTTCATGACACCGCTTGCGGTGCCGCGACCGGCAGACTGTAAAATCGCTTCGGCGGTGAAGGAGAAAAATATGAAAGTCAAAATGACCGTTACCGAACGCCGGGGGAAGTGCGGGAAGGACTTCCGCGTGGGCGATACCATCGTCCTCGGGAGCGAGGAGGATATCGCGCGGTTCTGCCCCAATGTCCACACGGTGGGAGAACTGAAAGAGAAGATCGCCGCCGCGGCGGCGAGCGGTGAGGCGACGACGTTCACGTATGAATGCTATGACCATGCCGTGACGATGGACATCACGGTGGAGCCCTGAAAGACAGGCTCCTCCCGGTGAGGCACCCCGCGCGAGCACCGGCGATACCGTCGAGAATCATGCCCAATACGCAGAAGAAGCGCGCCGGCTCGTCCGGTGCGCTCTTTTTCTAATGGTTGCGATCATTCACCTGCCCGCAGGCGCGTCTCACGGTTACCAACTCGGGGAGAGGGGCGTGCCGAGCTCGAGCAGCTCGGAGACGGTGACGAAGCGGTACCCCTCTTTTTGCAGGGCGGGGATTACTGTCTCGAGGGCGGCGGCGCCCTGGAAACGCCGCGCCACATAGTCGTGCATAAGGATAATATCGCCGGGCTTGACCGAACGCAATACGACTCGTGAGATTTCTTCGGCGCTGCGCCCGCGCCAGTCGTTGGTATCTACGCTCCAGAGGATCTGGCGGTAGCCCTCGTCGCCCAGCAGTTTACAGCGCTCGGCGGTGCGGGCGCCCTCCGGGGGGCGGAACAGTACGGGGACGGTGCCGACCGTCGCCTCCGCCGCTCGCCCGCAGGCGGCGAGCTCTTCGAGCAACGTCTCATCCGTCACCCGTGAGAGATGCGGGTGATGGTAGGTGTGATTGCCGATTTCGTGTCCTGCCGCAACGACGCGTCGCGTGACGTCCGGATAGAGCTCAATGTTCCGCCCGATCTCAAAAAAGGTGGCTTTGACATCGTATTTTGCGAGGACGGCGAGAACCGCGTCGGTGTTGTGCGGGTGCGGTCCGTCGTCGAAGGTCAGAGCAATCAGTTTCTCGTCCGTCATCACACGCCAGACGGGTTTGTCGCTCGTGTCTGCGAAAACGACCTGCGCCGCACCGGTGTGTGTCGGTGCGGAAACGACGATGAGGAGTGCCGCGACGAGGGCGACGAGACGGTACCATTTCTTTTTCATCAATGCCTCCATACGGCGCGGCGCCCGAAAAACAGGCAACACCCCGTTCGTTTTTTTGTGCTTTTATCCTTAGTTTGCCCCATGCGCGCTTTTTTGCTCTGTCAATTTAAGACAAAAACGGCATTTTTGCAGATTGCACAAAAAAACGCGGTTTTCTTGACACATTGAACCGATGCAGTTATAATACAGATAATATTCTTTGACAAAAACATATGTGAGGAGAGGCAACATGGAAGAACAGACGAATGCTCCGGCACCCGAACGCGGGTTCCGCGCCTTTTTGAAACGAAAACAAATCGAGATTTCCCCGAAACGCTATTTCATCGACGCGATGGGCTCCATGGCGCTCGCACTCTTCGCGACGCTGCTGATGAGCTCCATTCTCGGTACGCTCGGCGACCTGATTTTCGGCGCGGCGTCCAAGACCGACTTTTTGCATGTCATCAAGACCTATGCCGCGCAGGCGACCGGCATGGCAATCGGGGCGGCGATTGCGTACAACCTCAAGGGCTCGCCGCTCGTCATCTTCTCGGCGACCGTCGTCGGGGCGCTCTCCAATTCCTACGCCTTCCCGGGGCTTGCGTCCGACCCTGCACGCTTCGCCGGGGTGCCGTATCTCGGCGATATGAAATTCGCGGCGGGACCTGCCGGTGTGTTCTTCGTCGTCATCATCGCGACCGAGGTCGGGAAGATGGTGTCCAAGGAGACAAAGGTCGATATCCTCGTGACCCCGCTCACCGTCCTGCTCTCCGGCTTTCTCGCTTCGTTCCTCATTTGCCCGCTCGTCGCTTTCGTCATGTACTGGGTGATGGAGTTCATCGGGCTCGCGACGGCGTTTGTGCCGCTGCTCATGGGGGCGGTCGTCGCCGTCATCGTCGGCATGATTCTGACGCTCCCGATCTCCTCCGCCGCCATCTGCGCCTCGATCTTCGCCGCCGGCATGATCGCGGAGTCCTCCCGCCCCGAGAGCCTGTATCTCGCCGCGGGTGCCGCATGTGTCGGATGCTGCTGTCAGATGGTGGGCTTCGCCGCCGCCTCCTTCCGTGAGAACCGCTGGGGCGGGCTCGTCGCGCAGGGGCTCGGCACCTCCATGCTCCAGATGGGGAATATCTGCAGGAATCCGCGCATCTGGATCGCGCCGACCGTCGCATCCGCCATCTCCGGCGCGCTGTCCACGACCGTGTTCCGCCTCCGCTGTGTCGGGCTCTCCGCCGGTATGGGTACCTGCGGGCTCGTCGGTCCGATCGGGCTGTTCCAGGCGGCAGAGACGCATGACGTGCGTTTCTGGCTCGGGCTCGTGCTCCTGTGCTTTGTCGTGCCCGTCGTGGTGTCCGTCGGGCTGGATCTCCTCTTCCGCCGTATCGGTTGGGTGAAGGACGGCGATCAGAAACTCGCCCTGTGATCCGTACCGTAGGAAGGCGCGCGACGTTGTATGCCGTCGCCGACAGGAGACGCTCTTCCTTAAAGAAACCATCAATGGAGGCTTTTCGGCCTTATTGAAACATAAAAATATCCCCGCCCGGGTTTCTCGCTCCGGGCGGGGATATTGATTTGCGGGGTTATTTGTTTATTGATGGATAGGAATCCGATTGTGCCGACCCGCGTCACGGGCATTTTGTTTCCGCCGTCGATGCGGCGGTTTAGCCGAGGCGCTGGAAGATGCCGTCGCCGTTTTTCACAATGTGCCGGTACAGGACGATCGTGACGGCAAACGGAATGACGGCGGCGAGTGCCATGCCGAGCACGGCATTCCTCGTGAGGATGCCGATGACGATACCGGGCGCCATCGCCATAATACCGCCGACCGTGGTAATGAGCATGGTGAAGCCGACGGCGCCCGACTGCTTGAGAACCTGCGTCTCATCCGTGAAGTCGAAGCGCGGGAGCGCGAGGTTCATCGAGAGCCCGATGACCGCCGTCGCCGCGTTATAAATCTGCGGAACGAGCAGCAGGGCAACGACAGCCCCCGGGGTGGGGCGGATTGCGATGGAACAGGTGATGCTCGCGATGAGCGTCAGCGGCGCGGAAAGAACCATATGGGGAATCAGTTTCGCTTCAAGGACGGTGTGACCCGGGAGAGGGAGGGACTGGAGCAGGTAAATGTTCTGCCCCTCCATGGACACCGCCGATGCCGTAAACAGCGTCATGCTCGAAAGGAACGCGAGCAGTCCGGCGGCGACCGCCGCAATGAGATCGACGGGGATGCCCTCGGCGACAAACTCCGACATCGGGATGAAGAAAACACCGATGGCAAGAACCAGCGTCAGGAGCATGCCCATACCGCCGTTGAGCATATAGGCGGAACTGCTGACGATGCGTCGGAATTCATTCCTGATGAGTGCCGAACGCTGGGAGCCGGCACGTTGTGCCTTCGCGTGGTAGACGGCCTTGACACTGCCTTTCTGTCTCGTCGCGAGAGACAGGAAGGTCGCCGAGAGGATCCGTACCAGAATCGCGAAGGGGATCAGCATGAAGGCGATGTAGACGAAGAGCCATGCGAAGTTGCCGCCCGCCGCCGCGATACCGAAAGCGCGGAAGGGGAAGAACAGCGCCCCGCTGAGCCCGTCGGCAAGTTTCAGCGTCATTTCTTCGGTCACGGTGACACCGCCGCCGAGTTTCATACAGCCGAACAGGTAGATGACGAAGATGCCGGCACCGAGGACGGTGGAGACGATCGCCGGGTTCTTCATACGGGAGGTGACAAGATAGAGAAGCCAGCCGACGAAACTGGAGAGCGCGAGCGAAAGCCCGGGCATACAGATAACGCCGATGAGGAACGCGAGAATGCCTGTGACGCTCGCGTGCCCGAGGATGCACCAGACCACGATCGCGGGCAGGACGATGATGACCTCGAAGAGGTAGTCCGTCAGCACGATCATCAGCATACGGGAGAGCAGAATATCGCGGGGGCGGATCGGCAGGGAAAGCAGAGATTCGTTGTCTTTCGCCTCGAAAAGCTGGCTTTTCGCCGTGAAAATCGTAAAGATGAAGTCCACGAGGAACACGAGCGTCGCGAGCACGGCAAAGAAGAGCCATGCGTTTTCCGTCCCGCCGACGAGAGAGCCGAGACTGTAGAAGAACATGCCCGACATCCCCATAAAGACGACAGCGCAGTAGGCAAGCAGAACGCCGAGCAGAATCATACCGCCGCGGCTGCGCGGCTTGTCAGCCCCTTTTTTGGAGCGGCGATTGCCGAGGGAGGAGAAGAACTGAGCGAATTGCAGTTTCAGTAGCGTTTTCAGCATGGCTCAGCCCTCGTTCCGTGCGTCCTCGTCGACGAGTTCGAGGAAGGCGTCCTCGAGGCTCTCATCGCCCTTGACCTCCTCGGTCGTACCGGCGCGGAGCAGTTCGCCGTGCTTGATGATGGCAATCTTGTCGCACAGGCGCTCTGCCACATCGAGGACATGCGTCGAGAAGAAGATGGCGCCGCCACGCTCGCAGTGTTCGCGCATCATGGTCTTCAGCAGGTGAGACGCCTGCGGGTCGAGCCCGACGAACGGCTCATCCATGAGGATCAGGCGGGGTTCGTGCATGAACGCCGCGATTAGCGCAAGACGCTGTTTCATACCGTGCGAGTAGCCGGAAACCTGCTGCGCGAGCGCCCCCGTGAGTTCAAACTTCTCGGCGAGGGTAGCAATCCGCTCGCTCCGGACGTCGGCAGGGATCGCGAACACGTCCGCGATGAATTGCAGATACTTGATACCGGTGAGGAAGGGATAGAGCTCCGGGTTGTCGGGCAGGTAGGCGATGATCTTCTTGACGGCGAGGGGATTCTCGCGGATCGAAAGACCGTTGATGTAAATTTCGCCCTCATCCGGGGAGAGGATCCCGGCACACGCCTTGAGGGTCGTGGTCTTACCGGCGCCGTTGTGCCCGATGAATCCGTAGATCTCACCCGGCGCAATATGGAGCGAGAGATCGTGGACGGCGACGGTGTCGCCGAAGCGCTTGGTATAATGTTCGATTCTGAGCATGGTCAAATCTCCTGTTGTCTTCTATAGAGTTTTCTTTGATGGAATCGCGGTGGGGAATCGGTGAATCAGTCCTTGTCCTCAAAATAGGAGAGCGGGGTCGCGTAGCAATAGGCGCCGCCTGTGAATTTCCCGAATTTATAGGTGTTGCAGGCGGATTCGTTCATGACATACAGTTTCCCGTTCAAAATCAGCGGCTCTTCCGCCATGGGCGGGAGTGAGGCGCGTTTGACGAGTGCCGTGTCGTCGAGGGCGTAGCAGGGGAGCGTCACGCCGAGGACGGTGACGTCCTCTGTGCGCTGCATCTTCGCGGTATCATAGATATAGAGGGAAGAATGTGCCAGTGCCCACGATGCGGTGATATAGATCCTGCCCTCCGAGACGGCGAATCCCTGCGCGAGGTCGGGCAGGGAATAAGCCGATACCGGCGTCGTGGAGACCCCGATCGCGGATGCTCCGTCGAGCGGGTAGACAAGGGCGAGCGCGCGCTGCGTCGCGCCCGAGGGGCAAGTAACATAGTGATTCTCCGGCGTCTCATAGTTGCCGGGACGGTAGAACTCGCCGACAATCAGGTTCCCGTCCGACACCTGCAGGAAGGCGGGACCGAGGTGATCGTCCTTGTTCTCTTCCAGATAGCAGGAGAGACTGCCGACCGCGGTGATGGCGCCGCCGTCCTGTGTCTTTTCGAGATCTGCGCGCGCAAACACATGGACGGTCGCGTCCGAGCCGCCCGCAAGGTACACGAAGTCACCGCCGACCGCGATTCCTCCGGCATGCCCTGTATAAGCGGTACCGTCCGCGAGGGTGTAGCGGAGCGTCTTTTGCAGTTTCCCGTCGTCGCCGACCAGGTACAGGGGCGACTGTCCGCCCGCCTTGTCATACCCGGTGACAAGATAAGTGTTTCGCTCGGTGTCGTAGTCAATCCCCTGCGGGACGAACCCGTCGCCGAGACCGGGGATTTTGAACGCGCGCTCCGACTTGTGATAATACCCGAGGTGCGGCAGGCGCACATAAGCGCGCACACCGAGGACGAGAAGCAGCGGAATGAGGATAAGGACGGCGATGACCGCCGTCAAGATACGGGCTTTACGGCTCAGTTTCATGGGACAATGCCTCCATAGAATCAGGGAATGGAAACAGGGTTGTCAGATTCCGGGTGTTTCATGCTATTTTAGCACATTTTGTGGAAAATAACAAGAGGGCGTTTCCGCCCGAGGGGACATCTTGTTGCGCTACGGAAACGAGAGGGAAACGAGAGGACGCAGGGCAGGCAAAACCGCGAATCCGGCGGTGACGCGAATGGTAAACGTAAAAAGACAGGATAAAAAAGAGCCCCGCCTTGTGGTGCGGGGCTCTTTTGCGGTGTCGGGGGCACAAAAGCGCGCACCCCGGGGGTATACTTCCGAATAAAATGATTGTTTTTGCGCTTACGCGTTTGCCGTAGCCGCCTGTGCGTGCTTAATCTCCGTATCTTCGGCGGCAAACTCGATGAAGAGCTGGACGAGGAGCATGAAGGCAATCGGGACGAGGCAGAACAGCGTCGCCGCCGTGCCGGTCAGACCCATGAGATTGATCAGGGCGGGGGTCAGCACGAGGAGTGCCAGAGAACCGATACCCGAGAAGATACGGCCGACAAGACGTGTCACGAGTGCACCGCGGGTCTCGGAGGCAGAGAACTTCTCGCCCGTGTGGCAGACGGAGCGGCGGCAGACCGTCGCAATCAGCCCTGCGAGCAGCGCGAGGACAACCGCGGCACCGGTAAGGATACCGAAATCTTTCAGCGCGTCTGTGCCGAAAGCAAAATTCTCGAAACTCGGCAGAATGGCGGAGAGGGTGTCATACGCGGGGGAGGTGATGAGGTCAGCCCGCACCAGCGTGAGAAGCAACGAACCGAAGAAGGTCATGCCGAAGAGCGCGTGCCAGGCAGAGGAGAGACGCATCCGATAGGCGCCGGATACGATGAGGTAGAGCGGCACGAACACGAGCGCGGCGTACTGCGCAATCGCGAGAATCGACTCTGCAGAGTAGAACACGTCGATAAAAGCCGCTGCCGACAGCCAGGTCGGGAAGATAAATCCGAGGAGCCCCGCCGCGAGCGGAACACTACAGATAAGCCCGTAGAGCCCCTGCGTCAGATAGGCATCGGGGAAGAGAAGCCCCCAGAGCAGGAACAGCGCCTCCACCAGCATCACGACCGGAATGAAAGAGATGCGCGCGGTCGTCCCGATGAGGTCGGCGAGCGGGCTCACAAGCCCGAAAACGGCGACACCCACGAGCAGAACGATCATCAGCGCCCGTACCACGACGGAAAACACTTTGTTTTTCCGCGGCATCAGCATCGCGACGAGCAAGAGGATGACGGGGATACATATCAAAGCGAGACGATCGGTAAGCTCCATTTGATTCATGGCGTTCAGAGAAAAGAACATGACTGTACTCCTTCCCGACAGAAAAAATGATAATAAGGACATTTTATTAAATTGTAACACGCCTGCGCGCGAATGTCAATCTTTTCTGGGCAAATTCCCCACGCGGCGTCCGAAAACGACGATTTTAATGCCTTTTTTCGCCGTTATCGCACACCGAAGGTGAGTTCTCCGTATGTCGGCACGGGCCATGCGTCGATGGCGGTGTACTCCTCCATGGCGTCGACCGTATGGCGGAGCGCCTCCATTGTCGGGATCACGCGTTCCTTGAAAGCGATAGCGGACGCCTCCGCGTCGGGCAGGCTCGCCGCCGCCGCTGCCTCTGCCTTAAGGTTCTCGGTTTCGGAGAACGCTTCTTCGGCGAGGTCGGAGAGACGGGTGATGAGCGTCTTTTCCATGTGACAGGCGGCGCCCACGGACGACTTTTTCGCCGCCATAACGTCTGACAGGGTGCGGATATAGTCATTGACGGCGGGAATATAGTCCTTCATCGCCATGTCGATCATGGTGCAGGCTTCAATGTTGAGGATTTTCTCGTAGTTTTCAAACAGGATTGCGCGTCGGGAGGCGAGTTCCGTGCGGCTCATGACGCCGTGCGCCTCGAAGAGCCGCACATTCTTTTCGTCCGTGAGGCAGGGGAACACGTCGACCGAGGTCGGGAAGTTGCGGAGCCCGCGGCGTGCCGCCTCTTCCGCCCATTCCTGCGAGTAGCCGTTGCCGTTGAAGATGATGCGCGCATGCGCGCTCAGTTCCCGGCGCAGGAGTGCACGCACGGCGGCGGTGAAGTCCGGGGCGCCCTCGAGCTCGTCGGCATAGCGCCGGAGGCTCTCCGCCACGGCGGTGTTGAGGACGATGTTCGGCATCGCGATATTCTGCGAGGAGCCGACCATGCGAAATTCAAACTTGTTCCCCGTAAAGGCAAAGGGGCTGGTGCGGTTGCGGTCGGTCGTGTCGCGCAGGAAGGTCGGGATCGAGGGGGAGTGCAGATCCACATAGGAGCGCTGTACGTCGCGATGCTCCTCTCCGGCGATGATGGCGTCGACGACGCGCGTCAGGTCGTCGCCGAGGAAGACGGAGACGATGGCGGGGGGCGCCTCGTTCGCACCCAGACGGTGGTCGTTCGATGCGGACGCGACGGACAGGCGCAGAAGATCCTGATAGTCGTCGACGGCAGAGATGACCGCGGTCAGGAACAGGAGAAATTGCAGATTCTCCGCCGGTTTCTTGCCGGGCTTCGTGAGGTTTTTACCCGTGTCGGTCGAGAGCGACCAGTTGTTATGTTTGCCGGAGCCGTTGATGCCGGCGAACGGCTTTTCGTGGAGCAGGCAGACCATGCCGTGCCGCTCCGCGACGTGCTTCATCGTCTCCATCATCAAAAGGTTCTGATCGATGGCGAGATTCGCCGATGTATAGACGGGCGCGAGCTCGTGCTGGGAGGGGGCGACCTCGTTGTGCTTGGTCTTGGCGGGGATGCCGAGCTCCCAGAGTTCGCGGTCGAGCTCTGCCATGAAGGCGCCGACGCGCGTCTTCAGCGGACCGTAATAATGGTCGTCGAGCTGCTGCCCCTTCGGGGCGGGGGCGCCGAACAGCGTCCTGCCCGTATAGAAAAGGTCGCGCCGTGCGTCGAACTGTTCTTTGTCGATGAGGAAATACTCCTGCTCCGCACCGACCGAGGTGTCGACCCGCATCGTTTCGGTATCGCCGAACAGGCGCAGAATCCGCACTGCCTCGCGGGACAGAGTGTCGATCGAGCGGATGAGGGGCGTCTTGGTATCGAGCGCCTCGCCCGTGTAGGAGCAGAAAACGGTCGGAATGTAGAGCGACCCGTCCTTGACGTAGGTGAAGGAGGCGGGATCCCACGCCGTGTAGCCGCGCGCCTCAAACGTCGCGCGCAAGCCGCCGGAGGGGAAAGAAGACGCGTCCGATTCTCCCTTGATGAGCTCTTTCCCCGAAAATTCGAGGATGACGCGACTGCGGGAGACGGGGGTCAGGAACGCCTCGTGCTTTTCCGCCGTGACGCCGGTGAGGGGCTGGAACCAGTGCGTATAGTGGGTCGCCCCCTGCTCGATCGCCCAGTCCTTCATCGCCGCGGCGACCACGTCTGCGATGCCGGGGTCGAGCTCCGACCCGGTCGCGATGGTGGCGGCAATGGAGCGGTAGACGCCGTCCGGCAGGCGTTCTTTCATGACCTCGTCGTTGAATACCCGGCAACCGAAGCGCTCCGGGATAAAGTCAAAATCGGACATATGGTTTCCTTTCTGATTGTGAGGGAATGGCGCGCCCCAATACCGCGCCGGGGGGCAGTGCCGATGGGGACGCGGTGTCACTTCCGCGTTCAGAACCCGGCGCGCCAGAGTGCGCGCCGGACTTCCTCGGGCGAGAGCCCGAGGGCTTCCTGCTTCTCGCGGAAGCGCCGTTTGTTTTCTTCAAAGTCCGCGTCACCCGCATCGATCGCCGCGTCAATGGCGCGTGTGACGGTCGTGCCGGGATAGCCGCGGCTGACGAGATAGGCGTGGGTCTTGCGGCGGCTCCAGCCCTTGCCGGCACAGCGGGCGGCGAGCCGCTCCGCATTGTCCGCCTCTCTGAGATAGCCGAGGTTTTCCACCTCGTCGAGCGCCGCGCGGGTGGCGGTGTCGCTATGCCCTTTGCGGCGGAGCTTGCAATAGAGGTTCCGTCGGCTCTCGTCCCCCCGGGCGAGCGACCCGAGGGCGGAGGCAAGCGCGCGGCGCTCCGCCACGTGGGCAAGGAGCGCCTCCGTTTCTTCCTCCGTCAGGAGATACCCGACGGCAGGGGAGCCGAGTGCAAGGTAGAACCGTTCCGCCACGGGGTAGGCGCGGGAGCCCTCCTCCGAGCGCACGACGAGGGTCAGGCGGCCGGGGGTCGCGCCGTGGCGGATGGCGAGGAGAGTGCCGGGGGCGGCGTCCTCACTCCGCATCGTCTACCGAGAAATCACGGATGTCGAATCCGTCCTCTTCGTCGAGGGAGAGATCATCCTGCTGTGCCGCGCCCTTCGCCATGGCGGCGCGCACCTGCTCTTCCAGCTTGGCGAGCAGCGCAGGGTCGCCTTCGATGGCGCTGCGGGCATTGTCTTTCCCCTGCCAGCGGTTGCCGTCGTAGGAGAAGAAAGAGCCGCTCTTTTCGACGAAGCCGAAGTTCAGACCTGCGTCGAAGATTTCATTGGTCTTGGAAATGCCCTTGCCGTAGAGGATATCGAATTCCGCTACGCGGAACGGCGGCGCCACTTTGTTCTTGACGACCTTTGCCTTGGTGCGGCTGCCGTAGATCTCGCTGCCGTTCTTGAGAATCTCGCCCTTGCGGACTTCAATCCGTACGGAGGCGTAGAATTTCAGGGCGCGACCGCCGGGCGTCACCTCCGGGTTGCCGTACATGACGCCGACTTTTTCACGCAACTGGTTGATGAAGATGAGGACGCAGTTGGACTTGGAGACGGCACCGCTGAGTTTGCGGAGCGCTTGGCTCATCAGACGTGCCTGCACGCCGACGTGCGACTGTCCCATGTCGCCATCAATCTCCTGCTGGGGCACGAGTGCCGCCACGGAGTCGACGACGATGACATCGATCGCCTGGGAGTCAACGAGTCGTCCCGCAATCTCGAGCGCCTGCTCGCCGCTGTCCGGCTGGGAGATGAGCAGATCGTTGATATTGACGCCGAGGTTCTTCGCATAGACGGGGTCGAGCGCGTGCTCCGCGTCGATGAATGCCGCCTCACCGCCCATTTTCTGCGTTTCCGCGACGATGTGGAGGGCGACGGTGGTCTTACCGGAGGATTCCGGCCCGTAGATCTCGACGATGCGTCCGCGCGGCACGCCGCCGACACCGAGCGCGATGTCGAGGTTCAGCGACCCTGTCGGAATGGCGCTGACTTCCATGTGTGCGTTTTCACCGAGGCGCATGATGGTGCCTTTGCCGAGGTCGTGTTCAATACGCGTGATAGCCGCTTCCAGAGCGGCTTTTTTATCGCCTACCGGGACGTCCGAATTTTTGGCGTTCTTGGCGGGTTTGGTGGGTTTCTTTGCTGGCATGGCGAGCCTCCTGTTTTTTCTCTATGTAGAAAGTTGGTATGCGGGGATCAGAGCGCGATCTCGGTCGCGCCGACGGGGCGGACGGAGAGCATCATCACGGCGCCTGTGCCGAAGATGCTGTCCATCACGGTGCGGTAGTCTTCGGCGAGTTCCGCCTTGACGAATGCCTGGATCGTACCGGCGAAGCCGCCGCCGTGGACGCGCCACGCACAGCCCTTGCCGTCAAGGAGCCCTTCGGTCACGGCGAGCGCGAGGGAAAGCCCCTGTTCGGTAACGTTCTTGACGGTGAACACGTTCTGCAAATACTTGAAAGACGAGTTGCCGGACGCGATGACAAGCGCGAGGAAGGCGTCGAAATCGCCGCGGCGGAGGGCGTCCACCTGCTTTTCGACGCGGGCGTTTTCACGCAGAAAGTGCAGGGCGCGCAGAATGGCGCGATCCCCGACCGTGCCGCGCAGGATCGGAATGTTCGCGATGATGTCGCTCTCCGTCAGCCCGCGCAGGACTTCCTGCCCGAGCGCGGCGGCGACTGCCTTCATCTCGGCGGGGACAGAGGCGTAGTCCTCATTGAGGTCGGCATGGTTGCCGCCCGTGTTGACGATGCAGAGCTTATAGCCGGCGTCCGAGAGGGAGAAGGAGACGGGGGTGACGACGGGGTTCTTCGGGTCGGCGAAGTCGATCGAGAGAAAACCGCCGACGGCGCAAGCCATCTGATCCATGAGCCCGCAGGGCTTGCCGAAGTAGGCGTTTTCGGCGTACTGTGCGATCTTCGCGAGTTCCTCGTTCGCGATTTTACCGTCGTTGTAGAGATAATTCATGATATTCCCGCACTGCACCTCAAATGCGGCGGAGGAGGAGATCCCGGAGCCTTTCAGCACCTCGGTCGTGGTGTAGGCATCGTAGCCGCCGATCGCGTACCCGCGGTCGAGGAACCCGCGGCAGGTGCCGGCGAGCAGAGCGCAGGAGGAAAACGGCTTGAAGGCTTTCGGATCGCCCGTCTGTTCGATGGCGACGGTATCTTCAGGATAGCCCTCGGACTTGATGCGCACGACGCCGTCCGCATTCTTCGCGGCGACGGCGATGATGTCGCGGTCGATGGCGCCGGCGAGGACTTCACCGTGGTTATGGTCGGTGTGGTTACCGCTGAGCTCGCTTCTGCCGGGGACGGAGAAGAGGCGGATGTCACGGTCGTTACCGTACAGGGCGCAGAAAGCGTCGATGGCGGCAATATACCGTTTCGCCTGTGCGGCAAGGTCGGTGTAGAGGTGAGCGTAGGCGTCGAGGGCTCCCTCGGCGATCCGGGCTTTCAGTTCGTTGGCTTGCATAGATATGGGCTCTCCTTTAAGGATATTAATTTGTGTGGGGAAATGTCATGGCGTCGGGCATCGCCGGATGCGTGCGTTTATCGTATGCCGTGACCGTTTCAGGCGAGGAAGGCGCGGACGGCGGGCAGGAGCGCCTCTGCCATCGCCTCCGGCGTTTTGCCGTCCGCCTCGACCGGGAGCACGCCCGGCATCCGGCGGAAATAGGTGAGTTGCCGTTTGGCGTACCGGCGGGTCGCGCGCTTCAGCGCCTCGACGGCGTCCGCCCGCGTACACGTACCCTCCAGATACGGGAGCAGTTCTTTATAGCCGATTGCGGCGGCGGCGGTCGCGTTCTTCGCAAACACGCCCGCGTCGCGGAGCCGTTCAGTCTCCCCGACGAGTCCCGCCGCCATCATGGCGTCCACGCGCGCGTCGATGCGGGCGTAGAGCGCTTCGCGGTCGCGGAACACGGGTTCGATGATGAAGAGGGAAAGCGCGGGATTCTCCGTCGGCGCTTCGCGGTCGAGGTCGGTCTTGGTTTTCCCGCTCGAAAGATAGATTTCCAAGGCGCGGATGACGCGGTGGACGTTATTCGGATGGGTCGCGGCGGCGGCATCCGGATCGATGTCGGCGAGCCGCCGGTAGAGGGCGAGCCGCCCCTCGGGCGTCTGTGCCTGCCGCTGCAGATCCGCACGCAGCACGGGATCCGGCGGCGGGGTCGCCGCGGTGTGGCGCCCGGTGCGGACGGCGGCGAGGTAAAGTCCCGTACCGCCGCAGAAGATCGGGAGTTTCCCCCGTCCGTGAATGTCGTGCACCGCCGCCATGGCGGCGTCCGCGTAGTCCGAGGCGGAGAAAGAGACGGTGGGGTCGATGCAGTCAACGAGGTGATGAGGGCAGACTGCCCGCTCCCGTGCGGTGGGTTTCGCCGTCCCGATATCCATGCCGCGATAGACCTGCATGGAGTCGCAGACGATGATCTCGGCGTCGAGCCGTTCGGCGAGTGCGAGGGAGAGCGCCGTTTTCCCCGACGCGGTGGGGCCGATGACGGCGAGCGCCCGGATCGGGGACGGTTGCGCGCGATCTGTGAATTGCGGTTGATTTTCCGTCATCGGATGCGGTTGCTCTTGATGAAGGCGTCGACTTCCTCCCGCGTGGGGAGAGAGGCGACGGTACCGGCGCGCGCGACGGCGAGCGCCCCGACGGCACCCGCGTACTTCGCGGCGGCGGTCATGTTGCCGCGACTGCGGAGATATTCCAGCGCGAGGGCGGCGAAATACGCCTCGGGCGCGCCGGCGTTGTCGAGTGCCTTGACGGGCACGGGGCTGACCATGGAGAAATGACGGCCGTCAAAGAGGAACGTCCCGCGGTCGCCCATGTGGACGACGTAGAAACGGGAGGCGACGGTCTTGGAGAGGGAGAGCAGGGCGCGGAGCGCCGCGTCGCTGCCGTTCGGGCGAATGCCCGTCAGTGCCTCGATCTCGGTATCGCTCAGGCACACGATGTCCATCTGCGGCAGTTTGGCAAACGGGAAATCGGCTCTCACCGGGGAGAGGTGCAGGAACATGGGCAGGTGCTTTTCGGCACCGCGCGCCGCCGCTTCGAGAATTGTCTCTTCCGCAAGGTCGAGGTGCAGGCAGAGCGCCTCCGGCTGGGTGGCGAACGCCGCATCCAGATTGTCGCGGGTCAGATTGCTGTTGGCGGCAGGGTAGCAGACGGTGCGGACAGCGCCGCCGTCCGCGAGGAGCAGACGCAGACCCGTCGCCGAGCGTGCGTCCGCGATAATCGGTGAGGTATCGACCCCTGCCTCGGAGAGCAGGGCGTACAGCCGCTGCCCCTCGACGTCCTGCCCGAGGCGGCAGGACAGCGCCGATTTCGCGCCCAGTCGCGCGAGCGCGACGGCGCAGTTGACGCCTTGCCCGTCCGCGAGCCATACGGCGGACAGGTCATTGACGGTGACGGTCTCTCCCGGCGCGGGGATACCCGGCGCACGAAACAGTATATCCATGTAGGCAGGGCCTACGGTCAGAATTTTGGGATCCATGATACCTCCTTCGGTCAGAGTGGGGCGCAGGACGCGCCCTTTCGGTATGGGATGGCGGTGCCGCCACGGGGGGAGCGCACCGCGAGCGTCAAAAGTCATACGGGGGGAAAACGGGGAAAGTGTCGGACGGTCGGGACGGTCGGGACAGTCAAACAGTCGGATCGTCCGATCGTCCCACAGGCGGGCGATGAAACGGTCAGACCATGCGAATCAGGTTGCAGGCACCGCCGATCTCGCGGGCGACGGTGTATTCCCGCCCGCGGCAGGTAAAGACAAAGGTCTGCATACCGTCGCGCTCGGAGAGGGCGGAGAACACCTTCAGCATCGCGTAGCAACGGTCGTTGTCCTGGTGGGCGAAGCTCTCGTCGAAGCAGACGGGCGGCATCTCGCGGAAGAGCAGACGCACGAGCGAGAGACGCAGGGCGATATAGGCGATGTCGCGCGTGCCGCCCGAGAGGACGTCGACGCTCCGTGTCGCACCGGCGCCGGGGAAGGTCATCGTCAGGTCATCGCCGACGGTCATGGCGGTGTATTTACCGTCCGTCATGATGTCAACCAGTTCTTTCGCGTAGTGCGCGAGGCGCGGCGACAGTTCTGCCCGCAGACGGAGGTCGGCGCCGGTCAGGGCGCTCAGCGCCGTGTCGAGGGCGGTATAGCGGCGGCGGAGTTCCGCCAGTTCGTTTTCTGCGGCGGAGAGCTGTTCACCGACCTCTGCCGGGATTTCGGTCTCGGTGTGGAGCGTCTCCATCGCCTGTCGGATGCCTTCGGCGGAGTCCGTGAAATACTGCAGCTGTTCGGTGTAATAGGCGATGCCCTCGTCGATCTGCTCCGGAGTCGTCTCCGAGAGGGTGGCGCGCAGTCGCTCCGAGAGAGTGGCGCGCAGGGCGTTCTCGTTACAAGAGGCGAGCGTGGTCTTCAGGATCCCGGCGGTGTTCAGGAGCGCCGCACGGCGCTCCGTGAGTTCCCGGTCGGTCTGGATGGCATCACGGACGGAGCCCTCGAAGATCCCGAGAAACTCTTCGGCGTCACCGGCGGCGGGGAGCGCTTTCCCCCAGAGGGCGAGCGCCTCGTCGAGTACGCCGCGCGCCGTGAAGTAAGCGCCGCGGGTGTCGTCCGCACGTTCCCGTGCGGCGCGCAGGGCGTCCACATGGGCGGCGGCGGAAACGCGGTATTCTGAGACAAGTTTCATGCGGGCGCGCAGTTCCGCGGCGCCGCGGGCGCCGTAGTCGAGACAGTAGGCGCGCTCGGTTTCGTGACGGTTGATGGTGAGCAGGGTCAGGACGACCGCGCCCACGAAGAGTCCGATGGAGCCGATGAGCCAGAGGACGAACGGCGCCCCCGTGAGCGACGACGCAAGGAAGCGCGAGATACCGACGGCGAGCAGAATGGCGAGCAGGACAGTCACCCCGAGGGTGGAGCCGAGCAGGACCAGGAACTTCGAGTGCAGCGCCGCGTGGCGCGCGAGCACCTGTCCCTCACCGCCGTATTTATCGGTGCGCTGAATATTCTTCTGTACATCATGCGGCACCGCCTGCTTGCTTTCCAGCTCGCGCTGTGCGTTATCCGCCGCTTCGTAGGCGGTGCGGCTCTCGGAGAAGAGCCGATGCTTGACCGCGAGGTCGGCGGCGTAGGTATCGTCCGGGAAGAAACCCTCGTAGGAGTTGCGCTCCCGGTGGTCGCGGATCTCTTCTTCGAGATCTGCCGCCTGCCGCTCCATGGTGTGGAGTTCCTCAAAAGAGGAGAGGATCAGGTGGTTGCGGTAGCCGATTTTGAGCTCCTGGGTGCGGGCAAGCTGCTTTTTTGCGTCGTCGCGCTTGACGACGGTGCGCTCGTATTCGCCGCGGAGGCGGAGCAACTCGCTCTGCCCGCGCATGGCGGCGGAAAAGCGGGAAGCGAGAGCGGCGGAGCGCGCCTCCACGTCGCGGAGCCGACCGGACTTACCGTCCGGGGCGAGCAGAGAATCCCGCGCGGCGCTCAGCCGTTCAATGGCGGCGCCGGTATTGATTTTCTCGTCGCCGGAGAACATCAGGTTCTCGATCGACTCGCGTACCTCGTCACCGGTCTTGCCGTCCGAGAGCTGCCCGAGGAAGGCGGTGGATTCATAGAGCGACCGACCCACGCCGAGCAGAGCCTCACCGGGGGTCATACCGAAGTTCACGGGGCGGGAGGTACCGAGATCCGTCACCTCGCAGGTCTCGGTGTAGCGCACGGCGTCTCCCTCGCCGTGCCTTGCGACCCGGCGGTCGATGCGGTAACGCCCGGAGGCGGTCGAGAGGGTCATCGACCCCTCTGCCGTGCCGGTCTGCCAGTTGATGCGTTTTTCCCGCTCGGAAAGCAGTCCCTCGCTCTCGTCGAAGCCGTAGAGCATAAAGCGGATAAAGGCGGCAAGGGTGGTTTTCCCCGTCTCGTTCCCGCCCTCGACGATATTCAGCCCGCTTTCAAAATTCACGGTGTAGTTGCGGAGCAGTCCGAAACTGCGAACGCTGACCTGTTCTAGCTTCATTTGCGTTTTCCTTCCTTTGCACAGGCGTCCTCCGCCGCGAGGAAGCCGACCGTGCGTTCGATCGCGTCTTTCGCGTCGTACCACGGCTCCCCGTCATAGCGGTAATCGAATTTTTTACAGAACCAACTGACGTCTCCCCGCAGTTTTTCGAGGTATGTCTTCACGGTGTCCGACATCGTGCGGTAAAAGAGTGCGTATGTCTTTTTGGAAAGGCGCGCCCGCCCGACTTCGGTGAGGCGGCGGAAGTGCGGGAGACAGTAGCGCTTCTGCTCTCCGAAGAGGGTACGGAATTCCGGCTCGCTCTCAAAAAGCAGGGCGACCGTCTCGAGCATGCGGGAGAGGGAGGCTTCAATGCGGTTGCAGATATAGCAGGAGTGTTCGAGCGCGGTCAGCCGCTTGACCGGTTTGTCGCCCGGGGTACCGATGAGACCGTCCGCGAGCATGCCCTCGACTTCGGCGAGATGCGATTCCAGCATCAGGGCGAAAGGGAGACGGTTCTGCCGCGTGAGCATCTTGCCGAAATGGCGGGCACAGAACCCTTCTTCGTTGGTGCGGATGCGTACCGACGGCTCCATCATGGCGGCGCCGAGGATACGGTCGAGTTCATCGTCCTCGAGCTTGCGGTAAAGCGTGCAGATCGGGCAGGCGCCGAGCGGCTCTTCGCGGCAGGCGCGGAACGCCTCGTTAACGGGTATGGTGTAGATCTGCTCCATGGCGGCTCCTCTCGGTCGGTTTCTTCGTTCTTTGCGGTAGTGGTCGGCAGCACTCGCGTAGGCTCGCGGATACGGAATCGCCTGTCTCTTATACGGCTCACGTCGTACATTCGACCCCTCACGCGGGCTTGCGGATACGGAATGCGCGCCGCGGGCGCATACAAGATGTGGCTATACAAGAATAATTATATCGCACGCGCTGCGCTTTTGCAAGAGGAGAAAACCAAAATCAGGGCAGACATTTGACTTTTTTCGCGGGCAGATATTCGCGTGGGAGCATCCATGGGTGTCGGTGGCGGCACGCGGGGCTTCGCGGACACGCGCTCTGCCTCACCGCCCGCGGACGCTCGACGCGAAATGACGACGGTAAGCACGGGGAGCGTCGCCGCCGAGTCTCACCGTCGGGCGGCAAAAGGCGTGAAAGACGCGATTAAAAACAGAGAGGAGCCAAGAAAACCGGGCTCCTCTTTGTGATATTCGGTTAGATGGGCGCTTTTGCCCGGGGATTTTCTTGGAAGTGTTCCCACGTGGAAATGCCGCCGCGAGAGTCGGGCGTGATTACCGCCCCCGAGCGTCCTCCGCAGATTACTGCGGAATCTCCTCCATGATGAACGCCTCATAGGTGTCGCCGACCTTCACATCGTTGAAGGTCTTGAGCCCCACGCCGCATTCGTAGCCTGCGGCGACTTCCTTCGCGTCGTCCTTGAAACGCTTCAGGGACGCGATCTCGTCCTCGCAGATCAGCACGCCGTCGCGCACGATACGGATCTTTGCGTGGCGGGCGATCTTACCGTCGAGGACATAGCAGCCGGCAATGGTGCCGACGTTCGGGACGCGAATGGTCTGACGGCATTCGGCGTGCCCGAGGAGTACTTCGCGGTATTTGGGCGCGAGCATCCCCTTGAGCGCCGCCTGCACTTCGTCGATACAGTCGTAGATGACGCGGTAGGTGCGGATATCGACCCCCTGCCGCTCGGCGCTGTCGAGCGCGGTCTTGTCGGGACGGACGTTGAAGCCGACGATGATCGCCTGCGATGCCGCGGCGAGCATGACGTCACCCTCCGTGATACCGCCGACGGCGGCATGAATGATATTGACCTTGACCTCATCGGTCGAGAGCTTCTGGAGAGACTGTTTGACAGCCTCGGCGGAACCGCCGACATCTGCCTTGACGACGATGTTCAGGTTCTTGACGCCCTCGGCGATCTGATCGAACAGGGCATCGAGCGAGACGCGTGCCGTTGCCTTAAACTCTTCCTGGCGGGCTTGCTCACGGCGCTGCTCCGCAAGGCTGCGCGCCATTTTCTCATCTTCAACGGCGTTGAACTCGTCACCCGACATGGGGACTTCGGAGAGACCGATGATCTCGGCGGGGACGCTCGGTCCCGCGACCTTCATCTGCTCGCCGCGTTCGTTCGACATGGCGCGGACACGCCCGACGGCGGTACCCGCGATGACGATATCGCCCGCATGGAGCGTACCGTTCTGCACAAGGACGGTGGCAACGGGACCGCGACCCTTATCGAGACGCGACTCGATGACAAGACCCTTGGCGCGGCGGTTCGGATTGGCTTTCAGTTCCTTGACCTCCGCCACGAGCAGGACGGATTCCAGGAGTTTATCGATGTTCATACCGGTCAGTGCGGACACCGGTACGCAGATGACGTCGCCGCCCCATTCCTCGGGGACGAGGTCGTACTTGGTGAGTTCCTGCATGACCTGATCGGGGTTGGCATGCGGCTTATCCATCTTGTTGATGGCGACGATGATGTCGACGCCCGCCGCTTTCGCGTGGTTGATCGCCTCGATGGTCTGCGGCATGATACCGTCATCGGCGGCGACGACCAGAATCGCGATATCGGTCGCCTGCGCGCCTCTTGCACGCATGGCGGTAAAGGCTTCGTGACCCGGGGTATCGAGGAAGGTGATCTCCTTGCCTTGTACGGTGACGCGATAGGCGCCGATGTGCTGGGTGATACCGCCCGCCTCGCCCTTGGTCACGCTGGTGTGACGGATGGCGTCGAGCAGGGAAGTCTTACCGTGGTCGACGTGACCCATGACGCAGACGACAGGGCTGCGTTCCACGAGGTTCTCATCTGTGTCCTCTTCGGTCTCAAAGAGGCGTTCCTCGATCGTGACGACGACCTCTTTCGTGACTTTGACATTGAACTCTTCCGCGATGAGGTAGGCGGTATCGTAGTCGATCTCGTCCGTGACCTTGACCATCATGCCGTTCATCATGAGCTTCTTCATGACTTCGGCGGCGGTCTTCTTCATGCGGGAGGCGAACTCACCGACCGAGATGGTATCGGGGACGGTAATCTCGAGTTGCTTCTTGCGTGCCTGCTCGAGCTGCATTCTGCGGATGCGCTCCTGCGCGGCGCGCTCTTTTTCCCGGACGTTCTTGCCCTGAGAGCGGGTATCCTGCTTCTTGAGCTTTTGTCTGCCCGAGTCACGGTCGGTCCTGCCGGCGGTGGCATAGCGGGAGACGAGACGCTCATCATATCTGCCGAGGTCGACCTGCGTCGTACGGGTGTCGACGATACGCACTTTCGGCTCTGCCGCAACCACCGTCTCGACCGTCTCGGTCGTGCCGTCTCCGGCGCCGCCGGAAACGATAATGCGGTTCTTGCGTTCCTCGCGCTTCTCGGGTTTTTCGGGTTTCTGCGGCTTGGCGGCGGCAGGCGCCCCCTCACCGGGCTTACGCTCGAAACGGCTGAAGCGGTCGACGGGTTCTTTCTTCTTGATTGGCTTGAACTCGCGCGCGGGTGCCGCCGCTGCGGGGGTCGTGGTTTGCGCGGCTTGTGCCGACTGTGCGGCTGCCTGTGCACGCTTGGCTTCCTGCGCGGCGGCGGCAGGGGTCGCCGTGCTGTCGATCTTCGGCTCCGGGCGGCTTGCCTGCTCGCGGCGGAACTGTTCCATGCGGCGGGCGATGTCCTCCTGGCTGACCGGTTTACGTTTTTCGGGGCGCGCCGGTGCGTTCTGCTGCCCGCGCGCATCCTGACGTCGGTCGGCGCCGCTCATCGGGCGACGGTCGCCCGGGCGGCTCTGCCCCGGCTGTCCCGCCGCAGGAGCCCCGCCCGCGGGGCGTCCGGTCTGTGCCGGGCGTGCGGCGGCGTGATCCTTCGGGACAGTATAGCGCGGCTCCTCCGGCTTTTTCGGAGCCTCGGGTGCCGGCGTCGGTTTCTTCGGCGCCTGCGGCGCTGTGGCGGGGGCGGCTTTCTGCGGTGCGGGGGCAGGAGTCTCCGCCTTCGGTTCTGCCTTGGGGAGATCGCTCTTTAAGGTCGCTTTCCCCGCAAGGTAGTCCTCGAGATTCTCGATCTGGTTCTGCGCCGTGATGAGCGCGAGGAACACTTCGTATTCCTCTCCCTCAATCGTGCCGCCGACATTCTTCTTGATGCCGACGGTGTCGAGCAGCGCCACGAGGTCTTTCGCAGCGATCCCGAAGTCCTTCGCAATTCCGTTGATTTTTGCCATAGTCAAATTCCCGACCCCAAAAGGGGTCGTCCCCCGCACCGGGGAATCCTTTCTCTTACTTGCACTCCTGCCGTAACTGATCGGCAAAACCGCCGTCCGTGATGCCGACCGACACGAGCGGGCGTGCGGTACCGAGCAGATGCCCGAGCACCTCCGGCGCTACATCGACCGTGAGACAGGGAATGCTGTAAAAACTGCTTTTATGAGAGAGCCGCCGCAGCGTCCCGTCGGACGCGCCCGAGGAAACAAGGATCAGGACGGGCTTCTTCTTTGCCCGCATCTGCTCGCAGATCACTTCGGTGCCGAGCACCGTTTTTCCAGCCTTCCTTGCCAGCCCCAGCATCCTGAGGAACCGTTCGGTGACTTCGTGAGACGCCTTACACATCGGCGGCGATCTCCGCTTCCAATTTGTCGTAAATCAAAGCGGGTATCTCACATTCGAGGTTTTGCGCCAGTCGGTTGGACTTGCGCGCGCGTTTGAGGCACTCGACGCTGTGGCAGAGGTACGCCCCGCGCCCGGATTTTTTACCCGTGCGATCGAGGGAGATCTCTCCCTCCGGCGACCGGACCACGCGAATGAGCTGTGCTTTGGGGAACCGTTCCCCGCACCCGATACAGCGCCGTTCGGGAATTTTTCTGACGCCTGCCATTATGCTTTGATGTCGATTTTATAGCCGGTCAGGCGTGCCGCGAGTTTCGCGTTCTGCCCCTCGCGGCCGATGGCGAGCGAGAGCTGGTTCGGCGCGACGGTGACACGCGCGGAGCGCTCGCCGTCGATGACGACCCCGAGAACTTCCGCCGGCGAGAGCGCCTCGCGAATGTATTCGGCAGGGTCTTCGGAGTAGCGGATGATGTCGATCTTTTCGTTGCCGAGTTCCTCGAGGATTGCGTTGATACGCATACCGCGGTTACCGATGCAGGCGCCGATCGGGTCGACGTTCGGGTCGGTCGAGTACACGGCGATCTTGGAGCGGCTGCCCGCCTCGCGGGAGACGCCGGCGATGACGACCGTGCCGTCCTGAATCTCGGGAATCTCCATTTCAAAGAGGCGCTTGACGAAGCCGGGATGCGTCCGGGAGAGGTCGACGATGGGGCCGCGGGTATCGACCGAGCGTACCTCGGAGACGTACACCTTGAGGCGGTCGCCGACTTTGAAGTCGTCGGTCGGAAGCTGCAGGTTGCGGGGCAGGCGCACCATGCCGTTCTGTGTTTCGAGCGTCAGGTCGCCGGTCATATCGTCCACCTTGAAGACGGTGGCGGTGATGAGATCCTCTTTCTTGTCCTCGTAGGCGCGTGCCATATTGTTGCGCTCTGCCTCACGCACCGCCTGAATGATGATCTGTTTCCCTGCGGTGGCGGACAGACGGCGGAAGGTATCGGGGGAGACTTTCTCCTCGACGATCGAGCCGATCTTATGCCGCTTGGACTTGGTCTTGGCGTCCTCGAGGGAGATCTCGCAGATCGGGTCCGTCACGGTCTCGACCACTTCTCTCTGCAGGTAGACTTTCATATCCCGCTTGACGGGGTCGAGGACGATGCGGGAACGCGCCGTGGGGCCGACCTCCCGTTCAATGGCTTTCTGGAGTGCGCCCTCGATCTTCTCGAGCATGTAGTCTGCGGGAATCCCCTTCGCGCTTTCCAGTTCCGCGAGGGCATCAAACAGTTTGGCGTTCATGGATGTATCCTTTCTTTATCCTGTTACACTTCAAAATCAAAATCAGTCAAAATAGACGGTGCGGAGTTTGGAGACCGATTGCCGCGGGCATTTGACAACGCCGGCGCCGGTGTCGATGGAGAGCACGCCGTCCGCATAGTCGAGGAGCGTCCCGCGCAGGGTCTTCCGACCGTCCAGCGGAGCGAACAGCTTCGCCTCACACCGCTCACCGAGGCTGGCGAGAATGTGCGCGTCGGTCCGAAGCTCGCGCTCAATCCCGGGGGAAGAGACATCGAGATGATAGGCTTCCTCGATCGGGTCGTTCTCGTCGAGGATTTTGTCGACGGCGCGATGCACCGTTTCACACGCGTTGAGATCCACGCCGGTATCCGAGTCGATCGTGATAATCAGATGCCGGTCGGCGCCGATCTTGGTGAACTCCACGTCCCAGAGCCGGTAGCCGAGTGCCTCGACGGTGTCCGCGATCAGTGCGCGCACGGTCTCGGCGATATTGGTCTTTGCCATAATGCCTCCGCTCGTGCGGTACGGCGGGGTAAAACACCCCGCATAAAATTAAGAGTGAACCGAAGCCCACTCTTAACCATACCGTATTCTGTACTGTAGTATAACACGTTCTTTTGATAATTGCAATACTTTCTACAAAAAATATAAAAGAATCTTGCCCGCGCCCGTACGTGAGCGTGTAAAGAACGTGAAAGAGGGGCTCTGCCCGCAGAAAAGGGGCTCCGTTCCTCGGCGGCGGGGGCATGATTCAGTTTTTCTTTGCGGCGACGCGCAGATAGCGCTTCGAGAAGTATTCGATGACGTCCTTGCGGCGGATCAGCCCGATGAAGCAGTCACGGTCGTCGATGACCGGGACGAAGTTGTTTTCCTTGACGCGTTCGAGCAGCTCCGTCATGGGGGCGGAGTTCTTGACCGGGGGATTGTCGCTGCGGATCAGGGTCGAGAGGGGAATGTCCTCGAGGGCGACGAGGTCGGCGGCGCCGTGATCGACGATAAGCCAGAGAAAATCGCCGTCGCGCACCATGCCGACGTATCTGCCCTCCGCGTCGATGACGGGCAGGGCGTTATAACCGTGGTAGCGCATTTTTTCGAGCCCCTGCCTTGCGGAGCAGTCTTTCATAATGAAAGCGACCTGACTTTTCGGGGTGAGGAAGCGCAGGATGTTCATGCGGGATCTCCTTCGCAAAGAGCGGCGCCGATGACGGTAGCGAAGCGGGACGCTTCGGGAATGATAAAGTTCACGGAGAACATTTTCGAGAGGTTCTCGAAAGTGGCGCGGCAGGTGGGGTACGCCGACAGGTTCCCGGTGAGGACAATGTTCGCTACATGATAGGCGCGCGCGGCGAAGATCGCCATCATGCCGATCGTCTCGAAGATCATGTTGGAGAGCCCGAGGGCGATGTCGCCCTTGGTCGCGATGTCCGACACGTTTCCGAAATTCGCGGCGGTCATCTCGGAGGGCATACCGCCCGTTTTCATGATGTCGCCGATGCGCAGGTCAATCTTCGAGAGGTCGCCCTCGCGGCAGAGCTCGCCGATGTGGTCGATGGAATCCATTTTGAGCAGCAGCTTCGACAGCCCGACGAGCGTGCCGCCGCCGACGCCGGTACCGCCGAGGTACTCGGTCGTGCCGTCCGACTTCGCGTGGACGAGCGCCGTGCCGGTGCCCATGCTGACGACGATGGCTTCATCGAGACGGGAAAGGAAGAGTCCGCCTCTGCCGATGGAGAAAAACTCTTCCACCCGGGTGCAGGGCAGATTGTAGAGGCGGTCGCCGAGTTCGCCGGAGCCGACCCCCGTCACCATGACGCGGCGGATGTCGCCGAGCCCGAGGTGAGAGAGCGCCGTAAACTTACCGAACGCGCCGTATGCCGAAGTCAAAGGGTCGGTCGCGCGGACGAACAACGGTTCGATCAGTTCCCGCCCGCCGTCCTGTGTATGGCGGAACCCGACAATTTTCGTCGTCGAGCCGCCGACATCAATTCCGATGGTAGCCTGCATGTAGGTCCTCCAAGGTCCGAATCGGTTTGCGGAAAAGCAAATCCTGACAAATACAGTATAGCACTTCCCGGGCGGGAAAGCAAGACGACGCGTCAAAACGGGCACGATTTTCTCCCCGCATGAAAAAGCCGTGTGGCGTGCATACTAACCGATGCGACGAGGTCGCAATTCTAAATAAGGGGGAATTCGGTCATGGAATCTCGCGAACAGAACTGCCATAAGCAGAACAAGAACCAGCAGAACAATCAGCAGCAGAATCAGCAGAACAACCAGAACCAGCAGCAGAACAATCAGCAACAGAATCAGCAGAACAAGAATCAGCAGCAGAACCAGCAGAATAACCAGAATCAGAACCGCAGATAAACCCCTTGGCGGGAGAGCCCCGTGCCCGGCGCGGGGCTTTTTTTGTTTTCCTCTTGACAGGCGGGGGGCGCTGTGCTACATTGAGAGTACCACAGAGTAGGAAGTACGCGTAAGACCTTCGGGTCGCAGTGCCGACGGGACGGGGAGTTGTCTGTCGGACGAAGAGCGCTTCGGCGCCACGGTGTGCTTTCCGCATCCCGCTGATACATAGTCTAGTCGAGGCATCTCCTATGTAGTTAGTGGAATGATACATGGGAGGTGTTTTTTATGCAAAATCAAAATCAGAATTTGAGTGAAACTCCGAACGAAACAAAACTCGCGAAGCACCGTGCTTCGCAGGCGCTCCGCGACCTGGCGCTCGCCGGTGTCATGGCGGCGCTGTCGATGGTCATGTGCCGTTTTCTCGGCTTCCCGCAGACGGGGACGTGGCGCATTGATCCGGGCTTTTTGCCGATCGTCATGGTGGCGTTCCTGTCGGGTCCCGTCTGGGCGGGGATGTCCTACGGCGTCGCCGACCTCGTCGGCGCCGCGATCTTTACGGGGATCAACCCGTTTATTACGGTGGAAAAAATCGTGATCGGCGTCATTTTCGGCATCGGCTTTTACCGTCGGAGCCGCCTCGGTCTTCCGCGGATCCTCGTGACGCAGGCGGTGGCGGCGGTCGTGTGCGATTTTCTCGCCATGTCGCTGATTTTCACCTTTTGCTTCGGCACGCCGGTGAAGGTCGCATTCGCGACGCGGGCAGTCAACGCGGCGGTGAATTTTGCGATGCGGAGCCTGCTCTGCATTCTGTTGGATATGAAACTGTTTGCCGCTCTGCGGCGACGGGGAGGGCAGTACTTTGGGAGCATTTGACGATTACGCGCGTGCCCGGCAGGTGTACCCGTATCCGGGGCTCGCCCGGATACAGGCATTACTGGACGAAGTCGGACACCCGGAACGTCGGCTCTCCTGCCTGCACATCGCAGGGACGAACGGCAAGGGCTCCGTTGCCGTGTTTCTCGACGGTATCCTGCGTGCCGCGGGGTATCGGGTCGGCAGATACATGACCCCGGAACTCATCTCCCCCGGGGAGCGCGTGGCGATCGGTGGCGAGCCAATCCCCGACGCGACCCTGACGGAGCTGCTCCGCGCGCTGGAAGCGCCGTCGGAACGGGTACACGAAAGGCTCGGGGAGGTGCCGAGTCCTTTTGAGGTTTTCACCGTCGCGGCATTTCAGTATTTCGCCCGCGAGGGGTGCGATTATGTGGTACTGGAAGCGGGCATGGGCGGCGCGCTCGACGCGACGAACGTGATCGAAAGCCCGCTCGTCAGTATTCTGACACGCATTTCGCTTGACCACACGGCATACCTCGGTACGACCCTCACGGAGATCGCCCGGGCGAAAGCGGGCATCATCAAAGAGGCGTGCGTGACGCACAGGACTTTTTCCGCCCCGCAGTGTGAGGAAGTCGCGTCCGTCCTCCGGGAGGAGGCGGAAAAACGGGGCAACACGCTGACATTCGTCACGCCGCCGCCCCCCAAAAAGCACTACGGAATGTACGAGGCGTTTTTTTATCCCGGCTACGGAGATATCCGCTCGGGGCTCGCCGGTGTCCACCAGATCGAGAACGCCTGTCTGGCGCTCGCCGTGGCGCAGGCGCTCGGCGTCGATATTTTCGCCGCGCAGTGCGGCGTGACGTATGCCCGCCATCCCGGGCGCATGGAGATTCTGCGCGAGCGTCCGCTCCTGCTCTTTGACGGGGGGCACAATCCCGACGGCATCGCCATGCTCACGGCGTCGCTCGGGCGGTATCTCGGGGACGCGCCCCGCACCTGCATTTACGGCTGTATGGCGGACAAGGACTATCGGACATGCCTCCGCCGCCTTGCCGAAATGCCGACACGTTTTATTTTTACGGAAGTATCGGGGAATCCTCGTGCGCTCCCCGCGGGGGCGCTGACGGAAACCGCCGCCGAGCTCGGGATTCACGGCGAGTGCCTGCCGCACCTTGCCGACGCGATCGCGCGCGCCGACGAGATCGGGCTTCCGACCGTTATCGCAGGGTCGCTGTATCTGTACGCGGATTTACCGTCATCACTCAGGGGGATTTGACATGGTTGAAATCGTGTTGAACGTGCTGTCCGCCATCGGGGTCGTGGCGTTCTCGGTTGCGGGGGCGCTCGTCGCCATCGATCACCGCGTCGATATGTTCGGCGTCGTGACGCTTGCGGCAATCACGTCGTTCGGCGGGGGGCTGACACGGGATCTGCTGATGGGGAAACTGCCGCCGACGCTCTTTACGGACCGTTTTTACTTGGTTCTCGCGGGGGTTTCCGTGCTGACGGCGCTCGTCGTCTTTACGGTCGCGCGGGTGTTCCAACAGAAGTTCGTCGAGAGAGAAAAACTGATTGATCGCATTACAAACATCTTTGACGCGGTCGCGATCGGGGTGTTCGCCACCACCGGAGCAAAGACGGTCATGGATTTCACGGGAACCCCCGAGAACGCGTTCCTTGTCCTGACGCTCGGGTCGCTGACCGCCGTCGGCGGGAGCATCATCCGCGACGTACTGATCCGCGAGGTGCCGTTCGTCCTTAAGAAGCGTATTTATGTCCTTGCCGTCCTTGCGGGCGCGGGGCTGTATTACCTGCTCGTGCGCCTCGGCGCCGCGGAGATTCCGGCGCTCGTCGCGGGGACGCTTCTGACCTTCGGGCTCCGCATGATGGCGACCATCTTCCGGTGGAACCTGCCGCGGGCATTACCGTGAACCCCGGCACGCCGCCCGGATGCAGTTCCGTTTCATCGACCGAATCCATGAAATAAAGCAGGCGGAGCCGTGAAAAACGGCTCCGCCTTGTTATATGTAGGTGTATTTTTTGCGTGCAAACGCCGCACGGTGCCCGGAAACTCAGATCTTCTCGAGTTTCGCGTAGGTCGCCATGAGCTTTTTGACATTCCCGCTATCGAACGCCACTTCGTAGAGAATATCGCCGCCCATATCGCGCGCGCTCCTGACCGTCCCCGTGCCGAAGGTCGCGTGTCGGACGCGGTCGCCGGGGTTCAGACGGGCAATGCCGAAGGAGGCGGCGCTCTTCGGCGCGGCGGGGGTATCCACCCGGCGGAAGAGTTCGCCCTCTCCGCGCCTCGGCGTGGGTGTTTCACGTCTGGGCGACGGGGTCTGATAACCCTGTCCGTACCCGCCGCGCAGGTATCCGCCCGCACGGGGCGGTGCGAAGGAACGCGGCGGCGCGGCGACGTCGAGCAGTTCTGCCGGGATCTCGTTCTTGACGAAGCGGGAGAGCGGGTTGGCGCTCGTCCGACCGTACAGCATACGCTCGCGTGTGTGCAGGATATAGAGTTCCTCTTTCGCACGGGTAATGGCGACATAGGCGAGCCGCCGCTCCTCGGACATCTCGGCGGGGGACTGGATCGACTGCGCTCCCGGGAAAATGTTTTCTTCCATGCCGGGCAGGAACACGACGGGGAACTCCAGCCCTTTGGCGGAGTGAATGGTCATGAGCACGACGCTGTCCGCTTCGGTGTCGTATTTGTCCACGTCGGAGACGAGCGCGACTTCTTCCATGAAGCCCGCGAGCGTCGGCTCTTCGGTGCGTGTCTCATACTCGCTCGCCGCGGTAATAAATTCTTCGACGGCGCTGATACGCGGCTTTTCGACCTCGCCCCCGGCGACCAGCATATCGCGGTAGCCGCTGCGGATGAACAGCCGTTCAAGCAGGGTACTCGGCGTGAGTTCCCCCTTTTCCACTGCCTCTCGGATCTCGCTCATCATGTCGGTGAACTCGATGAGTTTCGGCGCAATGCGGGCAAGGGCGGTGTACGCGTTGGCGTTTGCCATGATCTCGTACATGGAGAGCCCTTTTGCCGTCGCGATCTCCGCGACCGCCTCGAGAGATTTATCCCCGATACCGCGGCGCGGTTCATTGATGACGCGGAGCAGACGCAGATTGTCCGCCGGGTTCATGATGATGTAGAGATAGGCGACCATGTCGCGGATTTCCTTACGGTCATAGAAACGCTGACCGCCGAGGATCCGGTGCGGGATACCGCTCTTGGCGAAGGCGGTCTCGAAGGCTCGCGCCATTTCGTTGATGCGGTAGAGGACGGCGAAGTCGCGGTAGCGGCGGTGCTTCAGCACCATTTGCGCCGTGATGGTGTCGATGACGGCGCGCGCCTCCGCGTTCTGATCCTCCGTCTCGCGCAGGTGGATCTTTTCGCCCTCGCCGGCGTCGCACCACAGTTTCTTTTCGTGACGGTCGCTGTTGTGCGAGATGACCGCGTTCGCGGCGGCGAGAATGCACTTGGTCGAGCGGTAGTTCTGCTCCAGTTTGATGACGCGGCAGTCGGGATAGGCTTTGTCGAACGAGAGGATGTTCTCCACCGTGGCACCGCGGAAACGGTAAATCGACTGGTCGTCGTCGCCGACAACCATGATGTTCCGGCTCCCGCCGGAGAGCAGTTCGGTCAGGCGGAACTGCGCCGGGTTGGTGTCCTGATACTCGTCGACGAGTACATAGCGGAACTTGTTCTGATAGTAGGAGAGCGCTTCGGGGCAGGTCTCGAGCAGCTCGACAGTCTTCATAATGATGTCGTCGAAGTCGAGGGCGTTGCACGCCTGCAATTTTTTCTGGTATGCCTCGAATACCCGGCGAATATCCCGCGCACGGGGGGTGGAGGCGTCCGTGATGCTCTCGGGCCCCTGCAACTTGTCTTTCGCCGCGGAGATGGCGTTCGCCACCGTTTTCGGCGGGAGGATCTTATCACTGATGTTCAGATCTTTCAGAAGATCGACAATGACGCGTTTCTTGTCGTCCGTGTCGTAAATGGTGAAGGAGGAGTCGAAGCCGATGCGGTCGGCGTACCGCCGCAAAAAGCGCACGCATACCGAGTGGAACGTACCGGCGACGATCTGGCTTGCTACGTCTTCGTCACCGAGCTCGGTGAGCAGGCGCTCACGGATCTCTTTTGCCGCTTTGTTGGTGAAGGTAATCGCGAGGATCGCCCACGGCGGGCAGGGACGGTCGATGAAGAGGGGGAGGATCTCCCGCTCGATCTGCTCCGGCGGCATGGCGGCGGCGGTTTCGAGAATTTCGACTTCTTCCTCGCGGACACCCGTCGGGGCGGGTGCGTGGAACGCGTTCCCGTATTTGATGAGAAAGGCGGTGCGCCGGACGAGGACGGTCGTTTTTCCGCTCCCCGCCCCCGCGAGGACGAGCAGAGGCCCCTCGGTCTGAAAGACCGCCTCGCATTGCGGCGGGTTGAGATGTGCGCCGTAGACTTTCAAAAACAGGTGTTGTTTGGCTTTGAGATACCGCTCTTCCAGTGTGGGCATGGGTCGACTTCCTTTTTGTTTTCTTATCCTCTATTGTAGCATACTATCGGTGAATCCGCAAGACGGCGGAGCGAGGATTCCGAAAGAAAAGTCAGAACGAACCCGAAAAACGCAGAAAAGGAAACAGCGCGGCATTGCCGCGCTGTTGTTCGTTTTGTCGGGGACTGTTGACGGTTTTTGACCCCTCCCGGCGAGGGTCAGTCCCCCTTTGGCTCCTTGTGTGTGAGGGCGCGGATACCGTCGAGCGAGAGCCCGTACTTTTCCGCGATGTCGCGTGCATAGGAGCGTCCGTCCGGACGGGCGCGCTTGATGAGGAAGGAGCGGCGCCCCTCTTCGATTCCCGCGACCAGCGTGTCGATCCTGACGCCGCCTTCGGCGCACGCGCGTTCATTGATTTCGGGGACGGCGGAGGCGAGTTCGTGCAGGTGGGTGGAGAAGATACCGCGACAGCCGACGACGGCGAAGCCGGTCAGGATCTCGGCGGCGATATACGACGCCTCGAAAGCACCGGTCGAGGAGAGGGATTCATCGAGCAGGATCATGCTGTCGCCCGTGACCTCCTCGAAGATCTCGCGCAGGCGGGCGCACTCTTCGCCGAGCCGCCCCTTGTCGATGGTATCTTCCGCTCCTTCCGGGAAGTGAGTGAAAATGCCGTCTACGGGGGAGACGGTGAGCGATTCCGCCGCGACCCGCATACCGAGCGCGGTCATGGCTTGCGCCAGACCGACGGCGCAGGTGATGACCGATTTACCGCCGCGGTTAGGACCCGTCAGGACATAGATGCGTGCGCTGTCGTCGAATGTCAGGTCGTTCGCGACGACTTTTTCATCGATGCGCAGGGCGACGTCCGGGTTGTAGAGCCCGCGCGCGTCGAACGCCTTTTCCGCCATGGGGCGCAGGACGGGGGTAGTGAGCGGATAGCCCGCGTCGGTCAGGCGCTTTTCGAGGGCGGAGACGCGGGAGACAAATTCGATTTCGGGCAGGAGTTTCAGAAGAAAATCCGTGTTGTCGAGAACATAGTCACCGACGATGGCGCGCCACGCCTTGACGGAGGAGCGGAAAACGTCCTCGAGCGCCCCCTTGAAGGCGCCGGAGAGCGCCTCCTGCCGGTTCTCGGACTGCTTTTTGCCGAGCGGGGTGAGCGGCGCGATGCAGGTCATGGCATCGTTTTTGAAACTCATGCGGAGGATCTTATCGAGCAGTCGCCCGCTTTTGAAAGGTTCCGCGTTGAGGCTGATGACGCCCGCTTCCGTCGGACGGCAGGCGGCGTCGAGGTTGACCCCGACGGTCACGCTCTTCACCTCATGGACGTGCGACGAGAGATCCGCGAGGCGTGCTTTGAGAGATCGGTATCCGTCGCTCGCGGCAAGGTCGGTCATGCGGTCGGTCAGGGCGCGAAAAGCAGGGGAGAGCGATTCCGAGGCGACGGCAGACAGCCCGCCCGCGAGTGTATCGACCGCCTGTACATACAGTTCAATTTCCGTGATGGAGTAGAGGTAGGAATCCCCGGCGTTTGTCCCGGTGTCGCGGTCGAGGTGACGCAGTTCCCGGATGTCGCAGAGGATCGGCACCACGCGTGCGAGCGTGTCGGAGAGGGCGGGGAGCCGCGCAAGGTCGGCGAGCGTCTCCTGTCGGTAGAGGATCACGTCCGGGTCGGCGGTGAAGTAGTCTGTGAGCCCGTCCGAGAGGGGTAGGAGATCCGAAAGCCCGAGTTCCTCGCAGACTTTTTCGGAGATGTTCGGCAGGTGTGCCTTATCCGTTCCCGCGAGGCGCGCCGCCTCGCTCGGCCACAGGAGACTGACCGATGACTGTTCCATGCTTGGGTTCCTCCCCGTTGTTTGACGTCTGCGCCCGGACGCCGCCGGGCGTGCTTTATTACTATAGCACAGAACGCGCCCGCGTGCAAGAGCCCGCGGGCGCGCCCGATAGGAGACGTCTCAAATACGGTGGGTATCCGGCGACGAGGCTCCC
>ERZ1034755.15-NODE-15-length-54289-cov-29.019379_pt1 | contig 54289 bp, 78 predicted proteins | sample MGYA00520596_ERZ1034755 | MGnify/ENA primary metagenome ERZ1034755 (study PRJEB33766, sample SAMN09781701) | gut metagenome | biome: gut microbiome | host: Homo sapiens | place: Madagascar | study: EMG produced TPA metagenomics assembly of the PRJNA485056 data set... | reverse complement strand
ATTTTAATAAGTTAATATCCAAAATCACCTCTATAAAGTAGTAAAAATATCGTTAAATTTGTATAATTTCATAAATTGTTATCCACCTTTCTGGGTAACACTTTGGATCACATGGATATCATTATGAAATTTACAGATAAGACTATCAGAGCTCTTAATGTTCCTGAAGACAAGAGTTCTATTAGAGTTACCATCACTGACAACTTATCAGTTCTAGCTAGAAAATGCGCAAATGGAAATATCACTCGTTCTTACTGCTTTAGAACCACTATCAATGGCAAACGTCATCAGGAATTTTTAGGATCAGTCTCAGACGTAACTCTTGATATGGCATTAGCAATGCTTAAAGAACGTTATGATCTTGCACTGAAAGGTTATAAGCCTAAAGAGTACATCAAAGAATATAATCAAAGACTAGCCGTTAAACTAAAAGAACAAGAGTACACACTTCAAAATACTTATGATGATTTCTTACGAACAAAATCTTATTCAAAAAATACTATAAAACATCTTCGTGGGCTTTTATCCAAGTTAGGTGCTATAAAAGACAAACCCTTAGCAAAGATAACTTTTATTGAAGTCAGAGATATCATTAACAGCACTATTTATTCAAATAAAATAACTGCTGCAAAAAGAATTGCTGATTTCTTTAATCAGCTTGTAGATTTTGCAGTTAATAACGAGAAATTGGAAAATAACAATTTTCAAAAACTAAAAAAGCTGATCCCCTCTCATACAGTCACACATTTAAAATCTGTAGATCCTGACTTTCCTGAAGATGGAATAAAAAAAATATTGTCAGAGGTTTTAAGTAATTTTAAGAATCAAAGATATGTAAATTACATAATCTTCGGGTTCTTTGTTTTAGTTCGACCTATTGAAGCAGCATCTGTTGAATTAGAAGATATTGACAATAAAAACAATGTAATCAACATTAAGAAAACAAAAACAGGAATAAATAATTTTAAGGTACCAATAACACCTGAATTTAAGCTTCTTTTAGACAAGATCTGCGACAAAGAACGACCAGGAAGAATATTTAAAATAGCTCCTGAGACAATCAGAAGTAAAACCTTAATCGAATTTAAAAAACATAACATTGATTTTATGCTTCATGGTTGGAGAGCTGCGGGAATGGCATGGATGGTTCATAATGGCATTAACTTATTCACAGCTGAAGCATGTCTAACTCATGCTATTGGTAACGCAATCACAAGAGCTTACATGCGATCATCATTGCTTCAAGAAAGACGTGAAGCTATGGAGAAGTGGCATAAGTTTTTGTATGGAGTGCTAAAAGAGCTAAAATATTTTAGTGATTAACATCACATTTTTATTATTTTGCTCAAATAAGAACTTCAATCTCGAGCTTTATTAGTAATTATTCCTAATATTTTTATTTTAAACTATTTTATAACATATTGATTTGTCGTTATTTTTAACCGTTGACATCCTTGTTGACCCCCGTTAGAATTACTTTGTATCATGAAATAACTGTATATATAGATTGTTACGTAAATTTCATCGATAATCCTGTAAGAAGAAGCACCTCATTGTAGGTGCTTTTTTCGTTCTTGAGTTTCCTAATGTTATCCATTAAGAATACATGATTGCTGGTGTATTAGCTTTTGCTGTCAGTTTTCTGACCGGCTATTCGGCAAGAGACGATCAGGCAGAAATTGAACGTCTTAACGTTGCGAAATATGCACTGGAGCAAGAAAAAACTAATCTGATTCAACAGTTGGAGGTTGAACATGAGCACCAGAAGACAGCGCAAATCAATGCAGCAAAAACGCAGGAAGACCTGGATGATCTTGAAAAACGTTATGCTAGTGCTATCGATGAACTTAATGTTCTGCAGTTGCAGTTCTCAGGGTACACCGATTCCGACACAGCAACACTGTCCAAAGATGCCTCCGCTTCCGGAGCAGTTCAAGAAGACAAATGTAAATGCAGTGGAAAAGACAAAAGAGCATTTCAGAAATTACTTAATGACCAGATGATTGTGGCAAGAGACTGCGACATTAACGCTACTTACCTCAACAATCTGATTGAGTGGTATGGGAGCATAAGCAAATGAAAAAAATATTAAGATATTTATCAGTTATTTTTCCTGCTGTTGCTTTGGTTGCAAGCTCTCCAAATCTTTACTCTGCTTGGTCTTCTCTGACTGATTATTATTCCGTTGTATGGGTAGTTGGTCTTTTTTCGGTAACTGTTCTGTTTGGTGTTGTTCTTGATACTCTTGTACAAAATTTGTTCCGGATATAAAATTTTTGCCATATTCATAAGCTTTAGGTCCAACAAATGGGGCAACCGCTAAAACTACAGAAATGATTGTTGAATAATAAAAGTATTTACGGCTTTCGTCTTTTATTAGCCCTAATTCTTCTTTTTCTTTTGCTGTTAAAGGTAGTCCTGAAATATTATTCTGGATTTCAACAAAATCCTTGTCAGCATAACTAGCAAGCACATTGTTTAATACGGAAATTTGCTGATTTCTGTAGTACACCATGAATATGGTTTGACACCTTGTATCAAGTGACTTTAGTTTGTCAAAGCCTTGAACAATTTTACACATTCTCTGAATCTGTTCTGGAGAATATCTGAAACCATACTGAAAAATAGAAAAGCTGGCGCTTCAAAATATCCCTTGATGTAGTCAACAGATTTATAAATAGACTTTAAGGCTTCTGAGAGTTTATTGTTTTTCAGAAATTCTTCAGTAGGCAGATTCTTTTTAATGATTTTTACTGCATTAGCAATGGCTTCTTGCTGATTATTCATAACAAATCCTTGTATATAAAACGACCAAAGCACAGATGATTGTCGCAGATTGTCTGTGCTTTCTAATTCTTAATATATGCCTAATTTATTTTTGCGAGGTATTTCATGTTAGATGCGGTGTTTAACTCATTAGCACCATACTGTTACTACCTTGCAGCAGGACTAATCGCATGTATCGTAGCTTTATGCTTTGACATTCTAAAAGGTCAACCTCCTGAGAACTACAAGAAATGTATCGAGGCGGTTCTTTGTGGATGTATCGCTTTTGCTTTATGTGGGTGGGTACAAAGTCATTACTCAAGCATAACTAAGTCTGACTGTCTGTATCTTGCTGTTGGTATTGGTGCAATCGGTGCAGGTCGCATTACAGAGATCACTCTTAAACTTGTACTGAAGCGCTTTAATCTTAACGAGGATCATTATGCCAAAAAAGATTAAACGCTCATTTAGTCATTGTTTATGTTTGACAGTGATGTGGTCTGTTGAGATTGGCTTAGCCGTTGTGCTTTCTGCTAACGGCTTTGCTTGTTTGTACATGTTCATTTCTCTACTGGCCTTGTTAGGCTGTACTTTCTTTGGTCATCAATCATCATGATTTTACGTATTCCAATGCCCGTAAGTGCTAATGCTCGTTTAACGAGATCTTACAGAGGTAGAGGAATGGTTGAGACATCAAAGTACCGTTCATGGAAAGAACAGGCAATTTGGTTAATCAAATCTCAAATAGATAAACCATTCTCCCCTGAAGCAAAAATCCACGTTGATGTAACTCTTCATTTTCCTGACAAGCGCAAACGTGATGTAGACAATCCTATGAAAGGTTTTCTTGATGCATGCTCCATTGCTGGCGTCTGGAATGATGATTCACAGGTAGATGTTTTAAACATCAGACGTGGAGAGATCCATCCTCACAACGGCGAACTAATAGCAACAATAACTGAGATTTTATAAATGAAAGTAAGTAGTCATGGTATTGCTCTTATAATGAACTTTGAAGGTTTAATAACTGAAGTATATAAACCTTTGAAAAGGGAAGAAGGATGGACGATTGGCTACGGCCATCATGGTCCAGACGTAAAGCCTGGCATGAAATGTACTGAACAATGGGCTTATGAGCAGTTACAGCGAGATTTAAGACATGTTGAACATCAGCTGATCTCCGCTCTGAATGCAGATGAAATTGAAGTTACTCAAGGTATGTTTGATGCTCTGGTATGTCTTCTTTTTAACCTGAAGGGCAAGCAGCTCAAGAATGGTAAGCGTTTATCTCCTCTTCAGACTTTAGTCAGTTACAATCTTTGGAAGAAAATGAAGTCAGGAGATAAAGAAGGTGCTGCTAAAGAATTTCTGGATATTAACAAAGCCGGTGGTGTTGAAGTTAAGGGCTTAACCAGACGCCGTAAAGCTGAAGCAAAACTGTTTCTGTCTTAAGATTTCCACGTGTTCATGTGCTTGTGACAACATCATGTCTCAGGTATTTGAAAATCTCCTTCTTTGCTGAAGGAAGTAAAACAGACAGCTCACACTTATGAGTGGTTTACTAGTCTTTGTCGGTTTCGCTAGCAGATTGCTCATAAGTGTGAAGCGAACGTTATCTTTAATTGATATGTAACAATTCATTAGTTTAATAAGGGGTTTGCTTCACACCTTAATTGCCCAATAGCTCAACAGGTTAGAGCAGACGACTCATAATCGTTTTGTAGTAGGTTCAAGTCCTTCTTGGGCAACCAAATTTAAAAACTTCATATGACTTTCCTTGAAACAACATTTTTAATTATCTATCTGATGTTCTTTGCTTTCTTTGTCATAGGCTTAATTAAGCTCTCAATTGACTATAAGAAATATTCAAAGAAAGAGTTTCATGCTCAGGTTGCAAGCTATCTTGTACTGCTTGCAATGTTAATAGGTTTAATTGCTTACATTGTTTATGGATCTTAAATTACTTTTAATTGTAGCTACCATGTCAGCAGTTATTGGTTCCTGCTTTGGTATCACCATTACAGCCAAGCATTACAGAGCTGAGATCATCAATCTTCAGGCTGAAGCTATAAAGACAGAACAAGATGCTTTAGTTAAGCAGCTTAATACAGAACATGAATGGCAAGTCAAACAAGAACAAGCTGACAAAGAGGCTACAGATGAGATTAACAAAATCAAAGATAAGTACAATGCTGCTATGTCTAAGTTGCATGCTACTACTAACAGCATGCACTCAGACAGTGGCAGTTCCAACAGAACAACATTGTCCTCAAATACCGCCTCTACCAGAGAAGCTAAAGCAACCTGTGAATGTGAACAACTTAGACAGAACAGAAGAGCTCTTGCAGAGTATGTCATTAAGCTTTCAGCTAAGTGTGATGAGATTGCAGTTGAGCGAAATGAGCTAAGTAAACGGTATCAAAGTTTGAAGTAAGCATGAATAATAACATCAAACCGTAAAGGTGAATATATCGCTTGTTAATCGAGGTTCGGTATACCTACAAATCTAGGCGTACGGTTTTTTCTTCCTAGAAATGGAGCTTTACGGTATTTACTTAATTATAGTTTAGCTTTTCTAATTTTTCAAAACGGTGTAATCATGCCAAAACTAAATCCAAAAGAAGAAAAGTTTTGCATCGCTTACGCTTCTAATGCAAATGCAAAACAATCTGTAATAGATGCAGGCTATTCAATGAAAGGAAATGCAGCAGGCTCTTATGGTTATAAGCTGTTACAGAAAAAACATATCAAACAGAGAATTAAGGAACTAGCTGATGAAGCTAATTCAAAACTTATTGCAGATAAAAACGAAATTCAAAAAATTTTAACCTCAATTGCTCGTGGTGAAGCTAAAGAAGAGCAGTTAATGGTAGTTAGCAATAAAGGAATGGGTGACGTTGTTCACGACTTTAAACTACCTTCTAATTTTGACCGCATCAAAGCAGCAGATCTTCTGGCTAAGATGCAAGGTGCTTACGATACTTCAACTAATGTTAACGTTTCCCCTGTAATAATCGTTGGTGAAATGCCTGATGACTACTAAAGTTTCACAATTGCTTGATATAGTTGGTCACAATTATGGCGATTGGTGGAACACAAAGAAACGTTATGTAGTCTGTAAAGGTTCAAGAGCTAGTAAAAAATCAAAAACTACTGCATTGTGGCTTATATACCACATTGTAAAAATGCCATTAGGTAATGCACTTTGTGTAAGACGTTACCAAAACACCATCAGAGATAGTCAGTTTTCTGATCTGCAGTGGGCATGTGAACGATTTGGCATTAAGAACTACTTCACATTCAAGACCTCTCCTCTAGAGATTGTTTACAATCCTACAGGTCAAAAGATCTTGTTTCGTGGATTAGATGAAGGTCAGAAGATCACTTCTATTTCCGTGCCTAAAGGTTATCTTTGCTGGGTATGGATTGAAGAAGCATATGAGATTGTAGACGAAGAAGCTTTTAACAAGTTAGATATGTCTTTTCGTGGTCAGATGCCTGATGATTACTTCATCAGAATTATGATCACCTTTAATCCATGGTCTGAACAGTCATGGTTAAAGTCACGCTTTTTCGATGAACCTTCCGAACTTACATTTACCAAGACAACTAATTACCTCTGTAACGAGTGGTTATCTGAAGCTGATCATGCTTTATTTGAAGACATGAAAAAGCGTAATCCTCGCAGATATAAGATTGAGGGGTTAGGTGATTGGGGTATTGCAGAAGGTCTTATCTATGAGAATGTAGAATGTCGTGAGTTAAACGATAAAGACTACATAGGAGCTCCTCGCAGATATAAAGCATTCTTTGGTTTGGATTTTGGTTTTACTGATCCTACAGCTTTCGTTGGTGGATTTGTTGATACTGAGAATAAAGAGATTTTTATCTGTTATGATCTATATCTTACCAATGTTACCAATCAAGAGATTGCAAAACACATAAAGGATGACATTGGATTAAGAGGTGAACCTGTTTATTGTGATGCTGCAGAGCCTAAATCTATTGAAGAACTTCGCAGAGTTGGTATCAATGCAAAACCAGCTCCTAAAGGTCCTGATTCTGTAAATTATGGTATTCAAAAGATACAGAACTACAAGATCATCTATTCTCCTAAATGTACAAACTTTGAACATGAAATCAAAAATTACTGTTGGGAAAAGGATAGATTAGGTAAACCAACAAATAAACCTAATCATGAGTTCAGCCATTGTCTAACTGGTGATACATTAGTCATGACTGAATTCGGTGAAATTCCAATAAAAAAACTCGTAGGAAAAGAAGGACAAGTTGTTTGTTATGACGGTAAATGTCATACATTAACTCACTTCTATGATTGTAGATTAACTAGAAAGAATGCTCCTATTCTGAAAATTGAATTTGAAGATGGTAGATATCTAAAGTTAACCCCTGATCATTTAGTAATGACTAAATTTGGTTGGAAAAAAGCTGAAGATCTAACGCTAGATGATGAGATTTTATCTGTTTATAGTTAAACTATCTTGTAGTATTGAGGTTAACAATGGAATATCAATATTTTAACAATCAAAAATTTTGTAAATATCCAGGTAATGTTTATTGGCAAAACACATCTACTACAGAACGTATGCATCGATATGTTTGGGAATTTTACAATGGCAAAATTCCTGTTGGATATGAAGTTCATCATATAGATCATAACGTTGATAATAATGACATTTCAAATCTCAAATTACTTACGAGAGCAGAACATCAAAGAATTCATTCTGAAGAGCGAACTCCCGAGCAATTAAAAGCCAAGCAAAAGATCATGGATCATGCTAGAGAATACGCTAACAAATGGCATGGCTCTGCTCAAGGTCATGAATGGCATAAAGCGCAGTATGAATCAACAAAAGATAGGCTGTTTCAAATAAAAACATTCACATGTCAAGTTTGTGGAGAAAAATTTCAATCAAAGAAATATGAAGCTAAGTTTTGTTGTCCTGCGCACAGAGCAAAATACCGTAGGCTCATGGGCTTAGATTGCATAGTAAAAACTTGTCCATTTTGTGGAAAAGAATTTAAAACTAATCGATTTAAACCCAGTCAAACCTGTAGCAGGAATTGCGGAAATGCCCTACGTAAAAATAAAAAAAATAATTCAATCTCAGAATGAGGATGTCTATAATCTAGAGGCTGATAAATTCCATAATTTTGCAGTTAATGGGGGACTGATTGTTCATAATTGCATGGATGCACTTCGTTATGGTCTTGTAGAGTTAAAAGACACTCAAAATAGAGTTTCAGAAGCTAATTTAAGACTGTTAAGACAAGGCAGAAGAAGGTTTTAATGTATGTCATGGTTCATTTGGTTTGTCTTTCTAGTAATTATAAGCCCTGTGATTTTAGAATTGCATAAATAAGGTATTTATCATGTTTTCACCTCTGTTATCTTTAGAGTATGCTTACAAAATCTGGTACAACTTAAGTCAAGAAGTAAAAGAACATCAACGTGATGTTTCTAAGACATACCTTTGGTTAAATGTAGCTTTAATTGCAGGCTTAAAAGCAATGCCTGTTCATCAGGATTTGTATTACATTGCAGTTGCGATGACATTTACTTCTACAGCTTCATTGATTCTTGGTTGTATGTCGTTAAGTGGCTTATTCACAGGTTCAACTTATCTACCAATGGACAAGTTTAGAGCTTTGTATGATGAGTTAAAAGAAGATGACAAATCAGTTAAAGATATTCTTTACGACTATGACAAAGTAATTGCCAATTTAAAGGTTCAGATTGCACGTAGAGGATGGCTATTGAGAGTTCAGTCAATCTTATCGATTATTTCATTATTGCTGTTCTTTGTCTTGCTATAAGAGGTAAATATGAAACGTGATTGGGATGTCATAAAAGTAATCTTAGAGAAGATTGAAAACAATTCTTTAGATTCATTTATCAATGATGGATTAAGTGTAAAACCACCTTATTGTATTTCAGATGAAGTATTACTTGGTCATATAGAAATTCTTGTAGATGCTGGAATAATAAAGCATGCTGAAGTGCAAAGAAATTCTGATGGTTCTTTTAACTTTTGGGATTTAAGAGGTGTTTATATAACCATGTCAGGACATGATCTTTTAGATGCACTACGAGATCAAAAAATTTGGAATGCAATTAAACTTAAATCAAAACAGATTGGGATTTCGCTTAGTTGGGAATTTATCAAAGCATCAATACCAATTGTTATTCAAAATCTAGTTAAATAATTACAAAAGAAGGCACCGCAAGGTGCCTTTTTTATTGCCTATGAATACTAAAGAACAAAAAGCAGAAATAAAAACAACTCCAAAAGCAAAAAGAAGAATTTCTCCTGAAGAGTTACTTAATCAGTTGCTTATGCCTAAAAGAACAGCTGAAGCATTTGATACCTTAGAAAAGGTTAAGAAAGCTTTCTCTTTGCCTGTAACATTAGGTTGCAAAGAAAATACACGTCTTGCAATGGATTCTGCTTTTGAAAGTATTGGCGGTTTTGATTCCATTTATCAGAGCTTACAGCAACATGCTTTTGACATGGGACAGTTCCCTGTTACTTCATTTGTAGGTTACGGAGCACTACAGCAGATTGCTCAGCAAGGTATGGTTAGAGCATGTATCTCTACTGTTGCTGATGACATGTCAAAAAAATGGATCGAGCTAAAAGGTGGAGAAGACACTGATCCTGACAAGATCAGTAAACTTGATGATTTAATCAAGAACAAGTATCGCATTCAATCATTATTCCATGATGCTTTTACAACAACAGGCTACATGGGAGGTTGCTTTATCTTTATAGATACAGGTTCAGATGAACTTGATTTGCCACTAGCAATTAACAATCAGTCAGCTGAGATTGATCCTAAACATAATCTAAAGTTCATCGTGGTTGATCCTGTTAACGTCTCACCTGCCGAATACAACGCTTACAATCCTTTAGCATCTGATTATATGAAGCCTAAATATTGGTATGTGTTAGGTAAGAAAGTTCACAAAGACAGATTATTAAGAATTGTTGATAATGAACCTCCATTACTGCTAAAACCAAATTACAACTTCTTAGGTATTCCACAGGCTCAAATCTTATGGGATTACATTCTTCACTTTAACGAATGCAGAACTTACACAGCAAAACTGCTTCAAAAGATATCGCTACTAGTAGTTAAAACTGATATGGATGCAATTCTGAATAGTGACTCACAGAGCATTGCTTTTTTTGACGCAAAGATGGCTATGTTAGCCCGCTACAGAGATAACGATTCAATTTTTGTGTGCGATAAAGACAGTGAAGATGTAACCAACGTTCAAACTTCAACTGCAGGATGTACAGACATTGTTAAGCAAAGTCTAGAGATGATTTGTGCAATTAACCGAGTACCTGCTGTTAAGTTACTTGGCATTTCACCTTCTGGCTTTAATGCTACAGGCGAATCTGATCTTAAAAATTACTACGATCACATCTCTTCTAAACAGGAATTACACCGTGATGCAATTCAGCGTTGTATCAATGCTATTGAGCGTGCTGAATTTGGAGAGATTGATCCTTCTATTACCTTCGACTTTGTACCTCTTGATGTTGAGAACAGAGCATCACAGGCTATGACAGCTCAAACAAAAGTAGGTGCATGGGGGCAGTTACTTGATAGACAGGTTCTAAGTGCTGAAGAGCTTCGTGAAGCTGTTAAGAAAGATCAGGATATTGGCCTTGATTTTATCGACAGTGAAATGCCCGAGGAACTACAGCAAGCTCAAGCACAGTCAATGCAGAATGGCGAGCAAGAAGATTTTAAGACAGACGATCCTTTTACTCAGATGATGAATGAGGCTAAGAATGAAAAAGCTGAGAACAGCGAGAGTAATCGAGCCGAATCAGTGGCTTCTCAAAACCTTTCAAAAGAAGGTTCTGAAACTTCAAAGTGATTTTCAACGTTATGTTTTAAATCAAATCATGCTCAATCTGGACAGTGAAGCAATGCTTACAACAGATGCTTCATTGTCTAAACCTAAGACACAGGCAGAACGACAGCAATTACTAAAGCTACAGCGCAAGATACTGCGTTCAATGGCTAAAGCTGATCCTGAATGGCTTAAGAACCATATTGATGATTTTATAAATCGAAATATAGGTTCATGGGCTACAGGATTAAACAGCATTTCAAGACAGCTTTGTGACTGGTTTATACGTAATCAGGTTGCAACAGTCAGCTATGCTCAGAAACAGGCTCTTAAAGCAGCAGGTTTTAATCTTAATTATCTCAAAAGAAAATGGACTGTACCTACTATTAAAAAACAGTTCATTTCCCCTTCTATTGCTTCTCAAATGGAAGGAATGATTAAAGAGAATGCAGCTTTAATCACCAAGATTTCACTTAACGATGTACAGCGTATTTCTGATGTTGTTCAAAAAGGTTTGTTAGGTGGAGACAATCTTTCAGATCTTCGCATTGTCTTAGGTGCTACACAAGGATTTGACAGAGCACGTGTAGAGCGTGTTGTAAGTGATCAGGTACATAAATCAAGTGTACAGATCCAAATCAGCAACGCCAAAGAATTAGGAATTCAATACGCCATCTGGAAACATGTACCTGGCAAATACACGTCAAGAGAAACTCACAGAGCTTTTGATGGTCAGCGCTATGACATCTCTGTAGGACTGTATGACAGTGATGTGAACAAGAATGTTTTGCCAGGTGAACTGCCTTACTGTAAGTGCGGTTTTCGTATGGCTTTACCAGAGTGGTGTCGTAACTCGTCTTAGTCGTAGTTACATCTTAACTAAGACGACTTCTAATTATAAATATAGGTCAAATCATGCCAACAAGTTTAGCTTTTGACAATTTCTCAATAGATAAAGATTCAGTAAGAACTGTGGACGACAATGGTTTTCTTCATGTCGCTGTTTCCCCTGTGACTAAAGAACAGGTAGCACCATACTATGGCCATGAGATACCAAATCATGAAGAACTTGGTTTTGAATCTGATGTTATCTATCACGGTTACAGACCTGCATCAGAATTATCAAAGCCTGACACTATTCAGAGTTTAAACGGCATTCCAATTCAGTTTGAGCATCACGCTGATTACGCAAATGCACCTGCTAAAGATACTCGTATTGGTTCTACTGGCGATGATGCCAAATGGGAAGCACCTTATCTTACTAATTCACTTCATTTTCACGATGCAAAGGCAATTGACCGTATTAAAGACGGTTCAATGCGTGAGCTAAGTCTTGCTTACAGATACACGCCTGTAAAAAAAGAAGGTGAGTTTGATGGTCAACATTACGATTTCGTAATGACTGATATTAATTGTAATCATGTTGCTCTCGTTGAAGAGGGCCGTGCGGGACATGATGTACTGGTGGAAGACGCACAAATCAAGGAGAAAAATACAATGGCTGATAATGCAGCAATTGAAAATGCCGAGAAGAACCTTGCACAGTCAATTCTTGACCTGCACAAGGCAAAAGAAGGCGACATGGTTGATAAGGATAATACTCCTGCAACTGACGGTAAGCTTGAAGCTTTAATTGAAGCTATCAAAGCTAATGGTGATGAAGATAAGTACAAAGACATCTTAAACTCAGCTGAGGATGATGATTTAGATGCATCAGAGCCAGCCGAAGACGATGATCTTGATACTTCTGATGATGATTCAAAGAAAGACGATTCTGTAGATGCTACCGATGATGATCTTGATGATACTGATTCAGCTAAGGATGAAGAACCTAATGACAATGCTCAGGCAGAAGACGATGACGATAAGGTCATTGGCGATGCTTTAAAACAGTGTGGATTAGATGAAGCTTCACCAGAGCTTAAGAAAGCATTCATTACAGGCTTTAAGCTTTCATCCGAAAAAGATAAGAATACAGATAAGTCATTAGGTCAGGATGCACAGATTAAAGTTGCGGTTAAGGCTGTTAACAGACAGCTAAAGCTTAAATATGCAGCTGCTAATGAGTGCAGACAAATTTTAGGTAATGTTGATGCAATGGCTTTTGACAGCGCAGGTCAGATTTACCGTGAAGCAGCTAAGAAGCTGGGCATCAGAAATTACAATCAGTTAACAGGCAAAGCAGCAAAAGCTGTAATCAGCGCATTAACTGCAACTAAGGACAAGAGAACTGTAATGGCTACTGATTCAGCTCCTACAGCAAAGAATAGTGCTATTTCAGAAATTTTAACAAATGTTCAGGTAGGAGTTTAATAAATGTCAATTTTACAGAAGACTGTCGGTCTATACCCTGCTAAAGGCTTTGAAGGTCAGCAGGTAGTTGTAGGTCAGGCTTTTTATACAGATACAAATTACTTCTCAGACGGTACCGTAAAAGCAGGTGGTTTTGCATTCTTTAATAAAGACGGTGTAGTTTCAGCTACAGCATCAGCTGATACCGAGTTGCCAATCGGTATTGTAGAACGCAACTTAACCTCAACCTTTGAATCTGTAACTGATGAAGCTACATCAGTTTATAGAGATGGTGAGACTGTAACCATTGCTTTACGTGGTCAGTACTACATTAAGGCACCTTCTGCAGGTACTACAGGCTTAAAGATTTTAATTAAGCCTACTACAGGCGCTGTATCTGTAGCTGCAACTGCAGGTACAGGTGTAGTTGATACAGGCTGGGTAGTTAAAGCAACTGACGGCAAGAAGAACTTTGCTGAAGGTGATTTAGTCATCGCTGAGAGATTCTAGGAGATAATCAATGATCGAAGATTTTGAGCTAGCTAAAGAGCGTGGTATTGTCGCTCCTTATGCAAAAGGCTTTATGGCTTATGATTCAGTAAACGGTAATATCCGTACTGATTACAACAAAACCGCAAGAATGTTAGCGCAGGATGCTGCAATTACTCCTGCTAACGTTGGAGTTCCATCAGCATTTACTGCTTACATCGATCCTAAAATTGTACAAATTCTGTTTGCAAAAACAGCTGCAACAAAGTTAGGTATTGAAGCTCAGGTTGGTAAGTGGACTGATAACTCTTATACATTCCCTGTAGAGGAGTTGGCAGGTGACGTTGAAGCTTATTCTGATTTTCAGAATGGTTCATCTGTAGATGTTAACTATGAATTCCCTGTTCGTGAGCAGTTCAGATTCCAGACTACCTTAAAATATGGTGACTTTGAAGCTGAATTAGCAGCTGCTGCAAAACTGTCACTTGTAGCAGGTAAACAGAGAGCATCAGCATCAATTATTGAAAGAGCACAGAATAAGTTCTATCTCTTTGGTGTTGAGGGTAAGGAAATCTATGGTCTGTTAAATGATCCTAATTTACCGGATTCTATTTCACCTATTTCAGTAAATGGTAAATCAACATGGGCTGATAAAAAGGCTGACTCAACAGCTGACTTTGCTAATAGAGCTTATGACGATATTGTAAAGTTAATCACTGAGTTACAGAAAAACAACGGCGGTAACATTGACGCAAATACTCCTATGATCTTAGGTATTTCCAATGCAAGAAACGCTGATCTGACAAATGCAACTCAGTTTGGTAAGACAGCTAAAGGCTTATTACTTGAGAACTATCCAAACATTCAGATTGAGGTAGTTCCTGAGTTAAGTGATACTACAGGTGAAACGTTGTACTTAATTGTTCCTGAGTACAATGGCGATATTACAGCACAGCCTTCTTATTCAGAGAAGTATCGTTTAGGTCGCTTAATTCCTCATGAGTCACACTTCTCACAGAAAGCTATCGGTACTACCTTTGGTACTGTGATTAAGCGTCCTTCATTGATTGCTATCATGAAGGGTATCTAGTTTTTCAATCTCATCTCTTAAGGCGGTTTTTACCGCCTTTTTTAATTTATGGAGACTATAAATGGCAGTTAAAAAGAAAACTGAGACAGAGAAGTTAACAGGTGCAGACGTTGTTCATATTGTTGTTTGCTTACGTCATAACCACAAGTTTGATGATATTCCTAACGGCTCAGGTGGAACAAAATCTGTAGTTTTATACGGAACAGATGCTGTTTTACGAGGTAAGAGAAAAGGCATCTTAACTGAATCTGGTAATGGAGTACATCAGACATTATCAAGAACAGACTGGGAAGCTATTAAAGCTCTACATGGACGTGAAACCATGTTTATTGGTGCAAAAGGCTTTTTACCAAGTGTTTTTGAAATCAAAAATGAGAATGAGATGAAGTCAGATACTGTACAGGACAAGATCGCACAGACATCAGGCGGTTTTGATCCTGCTTCTCCTAAAGACGCAAAAGTTGAAGAAGCAAAAGAATAGTAATGAATGGGGAGTTTAAGCTCCCCTGTTGATTGAGGTTTTATCTGAAATGAAAGTTGAATTTGATATAGATGTTTTTAGATGCAGATATGAGCATTTGGCTGATATTTCAGATGAAGCTTTAAAAATGTGCTTTCAAGATGCCTGTGAGCTGTATGGCAATGATGACAGCACTTCATGCTTCAAATATGAGCCTGAAAACGACATCTACACACGTAGAACGTTTTTATATGCTGTTACCTGTCATTTAGCGACATTAGAGTTGTGGAACAAAAACGGACAGCCAGGAAGAGTAACTTCTGCATCACAAGGCTCAGTAAATACAAGTTTTGATTTGTTTAAGTCAAACAAAGATACCGCTGATTGGTGGAATCAGACATTGTGCGGTCAACAGGCATGGCAAATGCTCAAAGCTCGCACCAAAGGCGGTAGATTTTATGGATACAAGATAAACCATCCATTTGGGTAGTGTCGTAACTCATCTTTTAAGTCGTAACTCATCCTTTTAATCAGATGTCATTTTTATTAAAAGTGACTTCATTAAAAACTTCATTGGTTAACTATGATAACTCCACTAACTCAAAACATTGTCAAAGCCTACTGTCTTGGTTTTATGTTCGGTTTAGGCGTAAAAGCAAGACAGACCATGTTAACTAAAGATGAGAATATACCTGATAAAGATCTTATCTTTAGAACAGCTAAGAATGGCAAGAAGATTGCTATTAACACCAAGACAAAAGAAGTTAGTGGAGTAGGAACTACTCAGTTAACTGATAAGAAAATTAAATCTAGACAAAATTATCACGAAGGTTTACTTGGTGAATTATCAAAACAATCTTCAAAAGCTAAAACTATTATTTCAACAATAAAGTTATCAACTGATAAGGATAATGTTTTGCCTCCTTTACCACATTCAACTTTAAAAGCTTTAGGAATTAAACAAAGCAAAAGAGTTGTTTTTAAAAAAGACGCTTTACAAGCTAATCAACAAAGACACCCTGAAATTGATCCTAAGAGTTATCCTGTACTTGTAGGATTATGTCTTTATGGTAAAGATCAACAAATATTACCTTCAAAAGTTGATGGATACTTAAGATTTAAAATTCCATTTGGAAATAATCATCATAATGAAATGATACTAGACATCAGAGAAACAAAAGAAAATTTTGAAATAGTTCATGTCGAACAACAACGAAAGAAAAGAAATGAAAAGACGGTAGCGGGTGTGCGGCCCACTCACCATCCGGGCTCTAGGAATAAATCCTAACCGTAAGCAGAAGTGCCGTCTTTCTGACTTTCACTACCGTCTTTGCTCAAGTATAGGTTATTTTGAACAAAGATTCAAACCAAAGAACACCGCATACTAGGAACCTGATTCGGTGAATTACAGAAAAGTGGCTTTCTCTTTTCAAACTTTGGTTTAAGGCTGAAATGACCCAGTCGGTTCAGCTACCGAGGTAGTAAATCAGCCTTTTATTAAGTATAAAATTTTATCTAAAAATGTCAATTTTTTTAAATAAACTATGCACACCATCGAAGTTAACTTAGAACAGCTTAAATCTTTAGTTAAGAACCTTAAGAGTGAATCAAGTAAAACTGTAGCTGTTGGTGTTCGTAATATGCGTTCAGAAAGTGGTGTATCAACACAGGAATACGGCAAATACTTAGAGTTCGGCTGGGTTCAAAGAGTAACACCAAAGCAAAGCGGTTATTTATCTCATCAGGGTGTTCACGTACCTATTGGAGCTACTTTATATAATCCACCAAGACCATTTTTTAGATACACCATTGCAGATGAAGAAAAGAATTGGAAAGATTACTTTATCAAATCTCTGGTTCATTTTTCTGTAGGTGCCGATGCATCTTTCTATACAAAATCACTTCAAATGGCCGGTGCAATTATGGTTCAAGATATTCAAACAACTCTTGAAAATGGTGGATCTAGGAATAACAGATTTCCTCCTCGTTCACCTATGACAATGGCTATATATAGGGCTATTTCAGAGGGACATTCGCAGGACGGTACAGGAACATCAAGTTCGTCTCAGGCTGGTATCAGTTCAGGATTATTAAGAGATTCAATCTCTTTTGAAATCCAATAATCACAATTTATCACAGGCTCTATATGTTAAATCTTCACAACATCGTGCGAGGAGCCATTAACGCTAACCTTGCCGATGAGCCTTTTACTCTATTTCGTTCATGTGGGCAACAGAATGTAAAAGGCATTGTAAAAGCTATTTATCTGAACGGTATTGAAGTTAAAGGCAGTTTTCAGTCAGAGAATGATGCTGCATTAGATCACTCTAATCTTGCTGGTCAAAACTCGCTGATTAGAAAGCTTTATCTGCAAGCACCTGATAACCTAAAAGAAAAGCCATACAGCGTATTCAGACAGCTGTCACGCAGTGGTGATTACCTAAAAGACAGTAACGGCATGTGGTGGTTTGTAATCGCTGTAGAAGAGGACTTTTCAAAAGCAGGTTGGATGTGCTTAAGAGTTCAACTTCAAGACAGAGCACCAAACCTAACTATTAAAGCTATTGAACTTACACCATCTATTCCCGTAACTCCTTCTGAAGACAAAGGCAATGAACACGATCAAGACATCGACCAATCTACAGGAAACACTCTATGAGCTGTTAAATGAGTTCTTAATCCCCTCTGTAGATAAAAACAACATCTTTTATGGCAATCAAAACAATCTAACTCTTCCTGAAGATTCAAGTGACTACGTGATCTACACAATTTTAAATATTGTCAGACACGGCACCAACGAAATTAAATACGATGCGCAAAATGAAGAAGAGCATAACAAAGTTCTGTATGAAGTAAGTGTTCAGATTGATAGTTACGCAGACACTTCTAACGGCTCTGATGGATTAGATGCCATGTTAAGAGCAAGTTCTATTGATAACTTTTCACAGTCAGATGTTGTTTATGAGTTCTTAAATGCTCGTGGAATGCATATTCTCTATGCAGACAGTTCAAATGACACAACCATAGTATCAGACGATAACAACTACTTAAAGCGTTGGTCAACTACTCTTCATATAGCAATGTCCACTGAAAGTATTTATGACAGCTATGGTTTTACTGAAGTTAATGTAAAAAACAATTTTATTACCCCTTTGTCTGAAGCTGAAAAGCAAGACCCTTCTTTGAACGTTCTAGGTATTAAGAACGTAGATTCTATTAAATAGGAGAAAAATACAATGCCAATTAGTGCAAGTAACATCGTCAGCATTGTACCTCGAATTTTAAAAGGTACAGGCTCTGATCTAGTCTTTAATGGTCTTGTTCTTTCAAAGAATTCAAGACTTGCCGTAAATGCACCTACCTCATATTCGTCAGCTTCTGCTGTAGCTTCTGCATTTGGTGAAACATCAGATGAATATAAATTTGCTCAGGTGTACTTTGGCGGTTACAAGAACAGTCAGATTAAGCCTTCTGTTCTGTATTTCTATCGTTACTGCGATACAGGTGTAGCACCTTTTGTTAGAGGTACAGCGTTAAAGCCTTCAACAGCGTTAGCATCTTTAAAACAGATTTCAAATGGCGCTTTTTCTGTAACTTTAACAGGCAAAATTCATACTGTTTCAAGCTTAGACTTATCTTCAGTATCTTCATTATCTGAAGTAGCAGACAAGGTTCAAGAGGCTTTAAGAGATCTTGATTCTGATTCAGAAGATGCTGAGTTATCAGGTTTAACAGTTGCTTTTGATTCAGTAACCAATGCATTTACTATTACAAATGGCACATCATCTTCAAATGTATCTGTTGCAACACCTACAGGAGACGTTGCCCTTGCAATGGGCTTTACCACTGACGCATGTGTAGTATCAGAAGGATCTGACTCTACCACATTATCAGCAACCTTAAACAAGCTGACCTTAAGCTTCCAGAACTTCGTTACTTTTACAACCTTATGGGAAGCATCAGATGATGAAGCTTTAGAATTAGGCGAATGGGCTACAGCTAATGCATCTGCTGGTGTTTGTTATCTGTATGTTCTTTGGGACAGTTCTAAAGAAAATGCCGACAGTAACAGTAAATCAATTATTGCTGAAAAGTTGATTACAGAAAACATAGCAGCAACCACTGTTGTTTATGATTCATATCGTGTTGCAGCGTTTATCATGGGTGCAGCTGCTTCTATTGCCTGGGATAACAAGAACAGCACTATTACTTTTGCTTTCAAGTCTCAGGATGGATTAGGTGCAAATGTATTAGATACAGACGAAGCAAATGCTCTTGAGGGACACAAAGTCAACTTCATAGGTAACTATGCAACCCGTAATGACAACTTTGTCTGGTTATACTCTGGCCGTATGTTAGGTGAATGGGACTGGATTGATACTTATCTAAACTCAATTTGGTTGTGTAACGCAATGCAGGTTCAGGTAATGGCTGGCTTTGAAGCTGTTAGAAGAGTGCCATACACCTCACGTGGTTATGCAATGATCCGCTCATGGTTAAGAGATGTAATTAACCGTGCTAAGAATAATGGCGTAATTGAAGCTGGTGTATCTTTATCTGAAACCCAGAAGAGCTCTTTAATCGAAGAGTTAGGTGCTGATTACTCAGACGAAATCTACAATAACGGCTACTACTTACAGATTTTAGATCCTTCAGCTCAGACAAGACAGCAACGTAAATCCCCTTCTTGTAGCTTGGTTTATACCTATGGTGGTGCTGTACACCGTTTAACCATGCCTTCAATTGCTGTAGTTTAGGAGAAATAAATGAAGACTATTACTAGTGCAAACGCAATCTTAATCTTAACAGTTGAAGAGCTTTACCCTTCAGGAGTGCAGATTGAGAAGTTCGCATCTGATGATGCGTTCAGCTCTGATAATGTAACTATTGCTGAGGTAAGAATGGGTGTAGATGGACAGCTTGCAGCAGGTTACACCCCTGCACCTATTCCATTTAAGATTTCATTAGAAGCTGATTCAGATTCTATTGAGTACTTAAGAAATATTGCTAACAATCAGCGATTAAATAAGACAACTTATTCAATTACAGCTTCAATTTCTATTCCTGCTCTGGATAAGGAATTTACTTTGATTAAAGGGATCCTGACTGAGGTTCCTTCAATTTTAAATGCTAAGAAAGTATTAGAGCCTACTCAGTGGGGGTTTACCTTTGAAGATGTAAACGATTCAACTATTTAACTCTTTTTTCCGTAGCTAATATTGATTTTGGGGTATCAGTTTTGATGCCCCATTTTTTATAGGTGAGATTATTACATGAGACAGATTAAAAACATTACCATCGTTGATGGTGAAGCTCAATATAAGTTCAGATTAACTCAAATCCCTGCAATTAAGGCTGAAAAGTGGTTAATCAGAGTTGGTATTGCTCTGGCAAAAGCAGGATTACTCAACATTGATATAGAGAAACTAGGCGTATCAGGTTCAGATACTATGAGTACCATTACCAATTTAATAGCTCAAAAAGGCTTTAGTTTCTTTGGTCAGTTAGATCCTGACACTGTAGATCATCTGTTATTTGACCTTGTTAAAGAAACAGCTGTAAGAATGAATGACGAAGCCATCATCAATATTACTGAAAAAGAGCTTGAAATCTTTGATGATATTAGAGCTTTATGGCAATTACAGAAAGAGGTATTTGCTGTAAATTTTTCTTCTTACAAGAACGAAAACAGCTTGAAGAAGCAAGCTTAAGTTCTGGTGGTCAAACGCCTCATTTTATTCAAACACAGAACTTCTCACGCCTGTTTGCTCCTTTAATACAGGAGCATTATGCAACATTACAAGAACTAGAACAGTACTACAGCTACGAAGATGCTATGGACCTGTTAGAGTGTCTGTATGTTGCAAGAACTAACGAAAACATTGCAAATGATTTTGCAAGTAAACAGAGAACTTAAAAAATGGCAACATTAGGTGACGTACTTTTAATTAAACTCGGCTTAGATACTGGCGATATTGACAGTCAGATGAACAAAGTTGAGGAGAATGCAAAAAAGAGCACATCTAATGTTGCGCAGGCATTAGATAAAACAGCTAATAATACAGCTAATCGTATGCTTGGGCTTGTTAAGGGTATCGCTGGACCTTTAGCAGCTGCTTTCTCTGTTGGTGCAATGTTTAAATCTTACTTTGGTGGATTATCACAAGTAGCTCAGATGACAGGTGCTTACTACAAGCAGCTAGATGAGTGGCGTGAGAAGATGGCAGCATTCAACCGCTACACAAAACAGGATATTGAAGTTTATGTAAAAAGCCAAAAGGCTTTAACTAACTTTAGAATTGCTGTAGCTGATTTCTCAGCTGTTCTGATGCGTTCTTTTAATCCAATACTCTTAAAAGGAGTAGAGGCTTTAAATTCATTCTCTAAGTGGTTAGGAGAACACAAAGAAGATGCTGCAAGATTCTTTAAAATCTTAGCTGTGGTTATTACTACTGCTTTGGTGCCTGCATTTATATCTCTTGCAGGTGCAATTTTAATGAATCCTATTACGTGGATCATTGCAGGTATTGTAGCTTTAGCTCTTGTTATTGATGATCTGATAGTAAGGATAAAAGGTGGTAAATCCCTCTTTGGTACTTTCTGGGATCCTTTCATTAACTTTGGTAAAAAAGCTTATGACTTTATAACAAAGTTTTATGAACGTTTTAAAAATTCAGAAGGAGTTAATACCTTCATTGAAACATTAAAGCAGTCACTAAGATCCCTATCAAACATCTTAGAACATGTTTTTAATGGTATTGCTTACTTTGGCATTCTTTTAGCTAAGCTGTTTGACCAAGGAAATGATGCAACATGGTTTGACGGGTTAGCACAAGCTGCAATGTTTCTTGTGAATGCTGTAGGAAGCGCTTTTAACGCAATCCTCGGTGTTGTAGAAATGGTAATGGGCGCTATTGTTGCCCTGTTTACTGGAGACACTGAGTTATTAAAACAAGGCTGGTCTGATTTCTGCAGTTCATTCAAAAATCTCTTTAAGCCCGTTACTGACTGGCTAATGCAAATTATCGACTACGTTAAAGATAAATTCTTAGGAATGTTTAATTCTGTTGTCGATAAAGGCAAAAGCATGATCGAGTGGGTAAAAGGTTTAAATCCTTTCTCAAGCGATGATGATGATGAAGATAAGAAAGATGCTTCAAAGCCTACCACTTATGAAGGAACTGACGCTCCTATCGTAGATGATGAGCCTCAGTCTTCAAGTTTACCCGAGCAGAAATCTCAAACAAGAGTACTTACAAAACTTGAAGAGAAAAAGAAAGAAACAGACATTCAGAACTTAAAGAACGTAGAGAATGTTAATAACGTTGAAAATACAAAGAACAGCGTCTTAACAACCAGTAAGAATGTTGAGAATTCAAATGTAACCAACGTTAAAAATGTTGAAAACGTAAAACAGGTTCAGGCATCAGTTCAGGACAATTCTGTATCCAAGTTAAACAATGAACTTGAAAAGAGAAACAAATTTGAACGTTCTTTTAGAGCTGAGCTTGCAAGACAGAAAAAAGAACTTGCTGAAATTGACAGGTTAAGAAAGGACGGTAAGTACAATGAAGCAAACAAGCGTCTTAATACACTAAAGACAGATCAGAAAACCTTACAGGGGTTTGTTAGAACAGCTAATAATCTACAGGTTGGTGTTGCTTCTATTCCTACACCTGAAAAAACACAACAGGTAGTTACAAACTCAAATGTAAGTAACCATACCACTAATTCAAATTCTACTTCTAATCAGAGTAAGACTGTTAACAACAATTTCACCATCAATGGAGCAACTCCTGAGATGACACGTTCTGTAATACAGACAGCTAACGGTCTTGATAACTCTTATTTAGCAGCGCAAAGCGTCTGCTATAACTAGATGATCTTTTAAGCATAGGTTAAAAAATATGGCTGATGTAAAAGATGATGCTGTATTAAATTCAAGTAATTCTCACAGCTCAACAAATGGCTTTAAAGTAAGAATTATTAACGGATTAGAGAACTTTAAAAACTATCAGGACAAAGCATTAGACAGGTTGGGCTTAAAGAATATCACCTCAGGTAATATGTTTACTCAGAGTGATATTACCAAGCTGACAGCAAACCCCTATCTTAGAAACAGCCTGCGTAAACTTGATAATTTAAAGTTCTTTAAACAGGTTAACAGGTTTCAGAATTCACAGGCTTTTGCTATTGCTAAAAAGGCAGGACTAGGTTCTTTTATCAATGGCCTTTCAGGTAACAGCAATAATCAGGGACAAAAGGTAACCAGAACATGGAACATTGTGGATGATAACGGAGAGAGGGCTGTTACTTTTAATACATTCTTTGCCATTGATGTTAAAAATGAAAGCAAAGCTATCTCCTCACCTACTGAAAACGGTTCTTTTGTTTCTTACAATAAAACTCAATCCCCTATTGAGATACAGGTTGTTTTAGGTATTAAAGGAACACCTGAAACAATCTTATCAGCTGTATCTGCGTTAATGGAATTGAGCAACAGCGAAACGATTGTCAGTTTGATCACGCCAGATCAGGAATACAAATCGCTTAATCTTATAAAAATGGATTATCACAGAGACGCATCAACAGGAGTTGATTTACTCACTGTTAACTGTGGCTTTGTTGAGGTACGACAATTTAAGAGTGAGTATACCAATACAAAGATTGCAAAACGCAAATCAAGAGGACAGACACAGAAAAAGCCTGAATCAATGCTTAACAGTGTGTTAAGTAAACCTGTTGATGATTTTAAAAAGTGGATTAGAAATTAGCTATGGAAGTTCTATCTGTTGAAGCATTACCAAATCAGGAATTTCAAATCATACTTGATGATCAAATCTGCCAGATTCACCTGTATCAGAAAGGTGATTACATGTTTCTTGATTTGTATGTAGATGATGAAGCAATTGTTGAAGGCGCAATAGTTCAGCCTAAAACAGGCATTATTCAGTCTCCATCTAAGTTTAAAGGTCAACTTTACATTGTTGATGTAATTAACCCTGCAGATATGCCTAAGCAACCTAATTACACTGAATTAGGTGACAGATTTGAACTTGTTTATCTGACTGAAACTGAATGTAAAGAGCTTGGTTTGAGGTTCTAACATGTTTGCATCTAAGATTATCTGGGGTAAAACTACCAGTGTATTAAAAAATAGTTTTTCAACCAAAACACAATCAGTAACTGAGATTAAAACCAATAAAGCTACAACCAAACAGGCATCTGCACCATCCTCTTTTAAAATCAGAAAATTAAAGGTTCAAATCACTTTAAACAAAGGAACTTTTAAAAATGGATCTAACAGTATCTTAATTTCTGATCTTGGTATGTCAGCTAACATTGAGAAATTAGGACCACCTGATTTTGGAAAAGCATCTGTAGAAATCTATAACTTACCTCGTGACGTCATGGAACGTATATCAACTCTTGCAATGATGCCGATGTACCACAACTACAACTATATAAATATCTTTGCAGGTGATGATTACAGCGGTTTTACACAAGTATTTGCAGGAACTATAGCATCTGCTGTAGCTGACTTTAATTCACAGCCTGACATCAAAATGAAAATTGATGCTCGTATTGGTTTCTTTGGCTCTATTACTGCACAAGGTCAGAATGTTGTTAAAGGAACGCAGAGCGTTGCAAGTTTTGTTGAGAAACAAGCAAAGATTGCAGGTTTTACATTCAAGAATGAAGGCGTAACGGCATCTGTTAAAAACGCAATTTTTAGCGGTTCACCTATTGAACAGGCCAGACAGGCTTGTGAACAGGTAGGAGCAGAACTTGTTATTGATGATGACAAAATGATCTTAATCAGTAACGGCTCATCTGTAAAAGGAACTGTACCAAAGCTAACAGCCAGTACAGGTTTGATTGGTTATCCTTCCATGTCTTCTAATGGTATCAGCTTTAAAGCTGTATTCAATCCTCAGTTTAAATTTGCAGGTCTTGTTGAGTTAAAAACTCTAGTTCCAAAATGCACAGGCCAATGGCGAATTACAAAATTAAGTCATAAGCTATCATCTAATTTACCTGGTGATGGTTCTTGGGAATCTACAATCACAGCCTACTATCCTCACATGAGTGGTGCTTGTGGAAGGTATGTATAATGTCTGAAATTACATCTACTAAAAAAGCCAGTACTCAGAGTATGTATGCTCCGTTAAGCCCTTTTAACGCTGAGGAGTATCACATACGGTCACTGATTGATAAAGTTGTCTTTACAGGCTTTTTAGCTAAGATTGAGAGCTGTTTCTCGTCAGGTGAAGGTGGTACCAAAACTGTTATTGCAACACCTTTAATTGCACAAACTGATGCAGAAGGTAATGCTCTTTCAACACCTCCTTATCAGGAATTACCACACTACAGATTTCAAGCAGGCATTGCTGCTGTCATTATGGATCCTGAACCCAATGATATTGGCGTTTTCTTATGCATGAAGGCTGATGTATCAAACATCAACAGCACCACAACTGCTACTTCAAGACCTGCAAGCTTCAGAAAGTTCAATCCTGCTGATGCAATCATGGTAGCAACCATTCACACTAAAGATCCTAAAGTGTGGATACATCTAAAACAGGACAAAACAATCGTTCTGCACGCTCCCGATGGTTACACAGTAGAAACAGATGAGTATGTACACATTAAATGTAGGACATGCACTGTAGATGCTTCTGACAGTGTTACAGTCAACACTCAAACAGCTACTATCAATGCTCCTACAATCATTCTAAACGGTAATGTGCAGGTTACAGGAACTTTAGTATCAGGTACTCAAGGCGGAGGAACAGCTACTTTCAACGGCAATATTATTTCTCAAAAAGATGTTATTGCTTCTGGCACTTCATTACATACCCACACTCACAATGGTGTTTATCCTGGCAGTGGTAATACGGGTACACCAAACTGATGAATACAGAACAAGCTTTTAAACTTGGTGTAGCTTACAGATTAGGTATGCTTTACGCTAATTTCTTAACCTGTGATTCAAACACTAATAATCCTTATTGGGTAACCATTAAAAATGGTAAGCATCTTTTAATTAACAGTTATGGAGACATACAGTCAGGTCATTTTAAAGGAAGTAATATAGCTGATTTATCAACAAGTCATGAAAAGAAAAGAGCAAAGAACAACTATAATCCATCGCTTGATCTTAAGTCACTTTATAAGCAGAAATTAAATGTTATTTCAAAGCATCAAGAAGCTGTGAATGACATGCTAAAAGCAAAGCATGGATATATTCCAAATGCTTTTCATAATAAACATATTGGAGATATTGATTTACATTGGGGTGATGAAAATTCTGGGTTACATCATATTCTTGAAAGAAGATCCAATCAGAAAGGCAAACTAAAGGAGATGTTAGCTCAACTCGATGAGATTGTGACTAAAGGTCAAGTTGTTGAAGAGACAGTTCATCAATGCATGCTTCGTTACAACAATTTTACTGTAATAATCAGTAAAGGCATTTACGGAACAAAAAGAAAGGCAATTATTACTGCTTTTCCTCAAAAAAAGCTAAGTAAGCCGTGAGACCCCTTTATATTTTCTTATAAGAAAATATTGTAATTTTCACAACCGAAGGAAGGATGAGTCTAAAGTTAAAGTTCCACCTTGTTCTTTAACATCATGGCTTACTTAATAAGCGGTAGAGTATTTAATCTTTATTGAAAAAGTTTTGCTTATTTTCAAAGAAGATAACTCTGAAGCTAAAAAAAATACTTTCTCAGCATTACCGCTTACATAACTAAAAGAATTAAGCGGTAAGAGCCTTTCATCGTTTCTAGAAGGACGATGCTGTTTCTACGGAGGAGGATAGCTCTGAAGTTAAAGGTCCTACTCAACTCTTTAACATTACCACTTAATTTAGTAAAAAGACGTAAGCGCATTAAGGAAACACTACAAGTAGCCGGGTGTTGAATCGAGTAATGTTTTAGGGTTAACCCATCATCCAACCTTAATGACTGTCTAGATAAAATTGACTTACTCTTTTTACGGATTGTTAATAAGAATAGTTCATCAATCACTAAATTTCAAGGTTCTTAATATGCACTCTCTATTCTTAGATCCTGATAAATGGGATTTGTTTGTTGATAAAAATGGCAAGATAGCTAACTGCTATGCTGAATATGCCATAGCTCAAAACGTTGCTAATGCATGTCGATTGTTTATTAAAGATGCTTATTACGATGAAGATCGTGGCATTCCTCACTTTGCTCTTGAGTTAAAAGAACAACCCTCAATAGATATTCTAAAAAACAGATTAAGAGATGCTGCGCTTGAAGTTGAAGGAGTTGCAGACGCTCAGGTTAACCAGCTGACTACTGAAGGCAGAATGTTAGTTTGCCAAATGTTAATTCAATTAAACGATGGGACAATGATCAATGTTGCAATTTGACAGTTCAAAAGGTTTTACAGTTTCTGAAGTTGAGGATATACGCTCTGAGGTAGCATCTCAATGGAAAGAAGCTTTTAAAGAAGACAATACACCTGAGCTTAATACAGAGCCTGAAACCCCTGCAGGACAGTTAATTGATTCTCAAACTGCTGCAATTTCTCAAAAAGATGCTGAAATTGCTTTTCTTGCCAATCAATTTAACCCGTTGACTGCATCAGGTAAGTTTCAGGATGCATTAGGCAAGATTTATTTTTTAACCAGACATTCAGCTGTTAACTCTACCTGTGTTTGTACCTGTAAAGGTAGAGAAAACACCTTTATTCCTAAAGGCTCACTTATTCAATCTGAGGTTACTGGTATTAAATGGGAATTAATGAACGATGTCACAATTAAGAATAATGGTTCTGTTGATGCTCAGTTTAAATGTTCTGAAACAGGCCCTGTTGAAGCAGGAGCGGATACATTAACAAACATTGTAACTACTGTTGCAGGCTGGGATAGTGTAACTAACAACGCCAGTGCTTCTGTAGGTTCTTATGAAGAATCACAATCAGCCTTTGAAACTCGAAGATACAACTCTGTAGCGTTAAATTCACGAGGCACAAATGGAGCTATCTACTCTCGAATATCTCAATGCGATGGTGTTTTATCCTGTTACATCGACAGTAATAGAACCAATGTAATTAAGAAAGTAGACGGCTACAGTATCAAACCTCACAGTGTATTCATTGCTGTGATAGGCGGTAATGATCAGGACATTGCCAGAGCTATCTATGAGACGGTATCTGCAGGTTGCGATTACAACGGCAATACTACTGTAAAAGTAAAAGATGAATACACTGGAGCTACAGAAGATGTAACCTTCTTAAGACCTGAGAAATTGCAGATTTACATTAAAGTTCTTTTAAAAGACAAAGAGACTTTGCCAAATCAGTACGAGACACTTATTAAAGATGCTATTTACAACAACTTCTATGGTCTAGAAGATAATCTTATTGCTAATGAACCGCTGTTAAGAGTGGGTATGAACGAAGATATTTATGTAAGTCGATTCATCATTTCAACATTAAACAACAATATCAATAACATCATGAACATATCTATTTCATCTGATGGTACAAACTTCGAGAACATGATCCACACTCCATGTAACCGTGAACCAGTATTGTTAAAAAACAACATCATTTTGGAATTTGTTGATGAGAAGGAGGAATAAGTGTCAGAGTTTCATATCGATGCAACTATACAATCACAGTATTCAGCATCAAAACATATTTGTAACTTAGTTAACGCTTTTTGGGAATCAATCAACCCCGAAGCTGACATCGAACTGATTTACAACAAGATGATTAACCCTCTTACAGCAGAAGGCATAGGGCTTGATGTCTGGGGAAGAATTGTTGCTGCTGGTCGCACCTTTTTAGCTAAAGACGAATCACTTCCATATTTTGGCTTTGATCCTGTGAAGTTAAAAAATGAGCGAGTAGCTGATTTTAATCATGCTCCTTTTTATACGGAAGTTAACGGTCAGCTAAGATTAAGCGATGAAGCTTATAGAACTTACATTTTCGTTAAAGCTATGATTAATATTGGAAACAGTTCTTTGGCAGATCTTAACAAAATGCTGCATACAATGTTTCCTAAAGCTGATATACAAATTCTTCATATCAGTACCATGACATTACGCCTTTTAATGCGTTCTAACGTTGCCAGTGCTGACATAGCAGCACTTTTAAACTTACCATGGCTGCCTACAGGTGTTGGTCTTGAGTTTTATCAGGTGATCACCCCTACATTTGGCTTTAAAGGTTCAAACTTAAAGAACTTCGGTAATTCAACATTTTCTACTTACTCTCGTGAGGATATAGCATGAGTAAACAACCTCAAATTTGGAAACAACCTTTAGGAGACAATGCCGATAAAAACGACATTTTGGATGAAAATTTAGAAGCCGGCTTTGTTGATCAAAAAACACTGTTCAGATCAATCTTTGAAGTTCCGTTAAAAGCCGGTGGTATGGCTCCTAAGAGAAGAGATTTTAATGGATTGTTTAACCTAATTGGACAATCCATTTTTTATGCCATGAACGGTGGTGTATGGGGGTACAACACATCTGTAGATTATGACTTAGGATCATTTATTAAATACAATAATGAACTGTATTTATGTATAAAAAAGAATGGTCCTTCTGCATCTATAATTAAAGCTCCTACAGACAGCTCATACTGGTGTAAATTTGCCACAGTACAGGATCTAACCCGCTATTTACCTCTTACAGGCGGTAATATTACAGGTAATCTTACTGTTCAATCTAAGCATGTTGTTCGTTCTGTTAATAACTTCAACGCTGACAGTAAAGGCAATGTTTCTATCACAAAAGTTAACGCTTCAAATAACTCTGATCATGCAACAGAAGCAGATCATGCAACTTTAGCAGATAGAGCCTATCCAAAGCGTTCTGATGGTACAAATATCAATGTAATATGGAGTGGACAAGCAAATCAGCCTTCATGGCTTTTAGGTAGTAACAATGGTGTAGATTTCTATGTTTGGGATCCTTATAACTTTAGCGTTAATTACGCCAAATCAAGTGGTTCAGCTGAAAAGGCAAAACAAAATGCTGATGGTTTAAATCTTGATAATACCATTGTTAAGAATATCGCTATCTCAGGTAAAACCATTACAGTAACAAGGTTAGATAATACCAAGTACACACTTACCACTCAAGACACAAACACAACCTACAGTAAGTTATCACAGTTTCAAAATGACTGTGGATATATCACATCTAATAACAGAGCTTATCCTCGTAAAGTAGGAGGCAGTGATATTAACTTTAACTGGAGTGGTAGAGATGGCCAACCTACATGGCTATGGGGCGGTAATGACGGCACAAACATGTACGTCTACAACCCTGCTAATTTCTCAGTAAATTACGCTAACTCATCATGGTCAAGTACACGTGCTCTTCAAGACAGTGATGGTTTGCAGATCAATACTACTTATCTAAAAAAAGCTGATGCAGGTAAGGTTACTTTAAGAGCTACAAGAAACTATGACGGCAACTGGAGTATTACAGGACTAACAGTTGGTAAACCCTTATATATCACACATTCAGGTGGTCAATCATGCCATATACAAGTTCTTTCGGGCACAAATGACTTTGTAGGACATGCCTATAACATTGGCGCTGTGTACTATTATTTAGTGGTTCAGAGTTCATCAGGCGCATATATTTATATTCCGACCTCTTCAACTGTTACTTTTAATATTACTAATGCATCAGATGACGGTGATGTTTTACGAGCCTACCAATAGGATTATTTTATGATTAAAGTTTTTATCTTAAACGGCGAATGCATCAATGTAGACAACAAAACAGATGCAAGACGACTAATTAAAGAAGGAGCCAAAGAGGTTACTGACTTATCAATCTTTGGCGACCATGTTAAGGACGTTTGCCCTGCTAATACAAAAGTTAACGCAGATGGTTCTATTACTTTTACACCTCCTACTGATGAAGCTGTAAAACAAAAAGAAATTCAAAAAGAGATCTTAACCAAAGATAAAAGAATTGCAGAGATCAAAGAAGAACTTGTAACAGCTTATCTTTTAGATGACAAAGATACTTTAGAGGCTTTAAAGACTGAGTATAAGGAGCTTATAAATGAAGAAGTGTAAGTATTGTCTAGCGCCTTTGGATAGTAAAGGTTATTGCTCAAAACCGTGCAAGTTAGGAGCGATGCTAAAAAGAATTGCTGAATTAAATCAGAAGAAGAACGGGAAATAACATTCCCGTTTTTTATATCTACACATTTCTAAAAGGTTTATAAAACATGAGTAAACAACCTCAAATTTGGACAAGACCATTAGGCGAAAACGCCGATGTAAACAAGATTGAAGATGACGTTGCAGTCGATTCAGGTAACGTATCTTTTGCAAAACTGTTTGGCAGAATTACAGCTGTACCACTTGAAGAAGGAGGTATAGCTCCAGAACGTGAAGATTTTAATGCTCTGTTTAAGTTATTAGGCGAAGTTGCATACTACTTCATGCATGGTGGTATTTATAACTATGCAAATAATATTGATTATGAAGTAGGATCTTTTGTTCGTTATAACAATGAACTTTACGTTTGTGTTACTGACAATGGACCTTCAACCACAATAAAAGCTCCTACAGATTTAATTTATTGGGCTAATGTTAAAAATGCACAAAAACTCGCCACCGCTCGTACTATTAACATTCAGGATGCAAGTGGAACCAATACAGGTACAGGTTTCGGATTTGATGGTTCTGCTGATGGTATTATCAAATTGCCTGAAACAATTAAAGCAGATCTTGACGGTAAGGCTGAATCTGCCAAAGTTGCTGACAGCGCTAAGCTTGCAGACAGTGCCAAAGAATGTAGTGGTAACAGTGCCAGTGCGACAAAAGCAACACAGGACGGTGCAGGACAGCAAATCAATACTACTTATATCAAGTCGATATCAGTTAGTGAGAATACCCTCACCTGCACAAAAGGAGATGGCACAACTTTTACAATTACTATAAAAAACAGTGATACAACCTATTCAGAAATGAAAGGCTCAACAACAAACGCTGGTGGTTCAGCAGGCTTAGTGCCAGCACCCGCAACAGGCGCAGCAAATCGCTATCTAAGATGTGACGGTCAATGGATTGTCCCTCCTGATACAAACACTACATACAGTAAGTTAAGTCAGTTTACTAATGATTCTGGCTTTATTACAGGATCAGGAAGTTGTGCAAGTGCAACGAAAGCTACTAATGATGGTAATGGAGCAAACATAGCATCAACTTACGTAAAATTGACATCAGCTCAAACTATTTCAGCACAACATAATTTTTCAGCAGGTGTAAAAATCGGCGGTTGTTTAATTACAGTAGGTTAATATGGCGCGCATAAAATTTAATGTAAATGGAACAACATATTCAACTTGGAGCAGTACAACGAAGTTAACTACTCCTAGTTTAATCTTAAATGATAACGGCACATTAAGATATACACCATTATTTGCTGTAAACAATGGTGCAGAGGCTACATTAGATAATCATTGGTATTATAAATGTGGTGCTTTGGCTGTTACACATAACAATACTAAGTACCATGTAGCAATAAGTCGAAGATACACGAATGTATTATCAGGAACTATCAGTACGACTATTACTCATAGTGGTAAAACAGGTACAGGTACAACTACAACAACTACAAGTAAAACAGTTACGCCGATGGGTTACCATGATTTTGGCACTCAATTTGTTGGACCCGGATCTCAAACTGTCACCGCTAATGTTACCGTTAATTACGGAGTTACATTTTTACAAACTCCGGCAATTTATATCAATTATGGAGGAGTGCTTGTAAGCGCAGGTACAAGTTCATGTGTGATAAGAGTATCAGGAACAGCTACAAATTCAGGAACATCAGGCTCAAACGTAAATGTTGGTTCTGTAAGATATTTGCTAACCGTTACAGGTAATGTATCTACAACGACTACAACTACAACCTATCCAAACGAAACGAAATCAGCTGTTGCACAAGGTAATTTTAATTATGGTGTAACCTATCTTAGCGCACCTAATTTATGGACAGACGGTTCAGGTATTGCTGTGTATAACAACAACGGTAACGCATCATGTCACGTATCTAAAACATTAAGCGGTACTGTTGCTTTTGGTAAATCAGCTACTTTATCTCATAATTTTGCAGTAGGTTTTAACGGTGATTTTGGATTAGGCTAATGGAACAGTGGAAATTTTGGAAGTGTCTCCCTATTGTAAAAGTTTCTGACAAAGGAAAAGTTTACGATTGTAAACGCAATGTACCTTGTGAAACAGAAGTAATTAGCGGTCATGTTTACGTTTGGATTGACGTATTAGGCGTCAAAAGATATTTGCTAGCACAGGTTGTAGCAGACACTTGGCTTGATAACCCTAACAATTATCATCTTATAAAGCATAAAGACGGAAACAATCTGAATAATTGTGTTTCTAACTTAGAGTTTGTAGAAACAATGGAAGACACGATCAATCATTCTAATGACAAAAAAAACATTGAGCGTTGGAAAGAAAAGATGAAAAGACAACATCAGGCATTTAGGAGCTTATAATGATTTATACAATAAGTTTAAAAGAAAATAAGATTGAAAAGAAAGATGAAATTTTTTACTTTGAAATGGCACAATCTTATGAACTTACAGATTTAGGCATAAATAAAATCATCTATAACGATGATACAAATGAATACAAGTACTTTGACAACACAAACAAAGAGCTTGATATAGAGCTTAACGCTTATCAGGAAAGTGTTAGAGATACAATCTTAACTACATTCCATTCTCTTTTTGATGCTGATGCTTTAAACCGCTTAAAGCAAAGAAAGATTTACGATCTGAAAACTCAATGTACTTTTAATGATTATTGCGATATTAACTGCAACTTCTTTTGCAGTTTTGGTTTGTTGTTACCAGGTGATAAGCAACATATAGACTTGTACAAAAGTTTATTGAATTACACTGATACAAATCTTGTTATCACTGATATGAATGGTGACAAACAGGAAGTTACAAAAGAGCAGCTTAACACCATTATTGAAGAGAGTCTTATCAATCTTGAATACTTGCAAAAACAGCAACAACAGGCAATTATAGAGATTGCTTCTTTTAACAGTGAAGAGAGTGTCACAAACTACAATGCGGTGATCTCCCCTTTCAACTTCTTCAGTTCTGGAGATCAATCTGAGATTGAAGATTTAAGAGTTAAAGTAAAGAACGAACTTATGTATCCTCAAGCCTTATCAGATGGTTTACTTGAATTGTCCGATCAATATGAAACAACAAATACAGAAAATCAAGATGCGATTATTGAACTGTCAGATTTAGTTTGTGAATTACAGGAAGAAGTTAAACAATTAAAGGCAAAACTAGGAGCTTAAAATGAATACTTTGTACTATCGTTATGTAATTATGGGAAAGCGTACTATTGACAGCATTCCTGCATCAAGACGTGAAGCTGTAAAAGAAATGCTTATTGAAAATGGCTATACAATAAATGATGACGGCACAGTATCTAAGTCGTAACTCATTCTAAGAATGACAAAGCCTCTGTAATAGAGGCTTTATAATAACTAATTAACTTTGTCTGTAATGCCAATATCTCGTAAGAGTTTTTGAGCAAAATGTTTATCTGCTAGATGTGTAGGAATTTGAACACGACCTGTTAATTTTCCATGAGCATCTTGTTTAATCCAAATCTCATGAGACCCTTTACCGTTTCGGTAATATCTATAACCGTGTTCTTTTAAGATCTCAATGACAATCTTGTAGTAACCGTTCATTAAGAAAGAGCACCTATTATCATTCCATTAGGAGAGATTTTAGGATGATTCTGTTCGTCATCGACGCCATATAAGTCAAGACGTACTAGATCGTAAGCTCCACTTTCAATAGCTTCGATTACTTCTTGAACAGTTTTACCTTCTGCGTTGAGTCCTTTAATATCAGGACTACAACCATATATTAAGCCGGTCTCTTTTGATTTAAAAATATCATAGCGATATGATAAGGTTACACCAAACAATTTATATATTTGTTTCCAAAATGGAAGACCTATTCTATATTTCATATCTCTTCTCCAACGTTGTTCTAATGTGTAATATTACATTCTCAAAACACTTTGGTAAATATAGAAAAGTTTAACTATTTGATTTAGTACACTATAAAGGAGTGAATATGTACACAAGATTACACGCTGCTAATGGCATTGTAGGTGAAGGTGTTAAGTTCGGGAGAATTAGACGTGTCACTGGTTATCTTGTAGGAACCTTAGATCGCTTTAATAACGCAAAACGTGCTGAGGTTCGTGACAGAGTTAAGCACATGCACGCTTAATAATTATCATTTTACCGATGTCAGTAAAATGGTTTGTAATTATACAAAATAAGCCCCTCGAAGTGAGGGGCAAAGTTTTTTTAGTTTTTAGGGTTAAATTGATAATTGCAAGTTTTTACCTAATACACTCAACGCTTTTGCAATAGTATCAATTTTTGTTGTATGTCCTGTATCAATAATTCTATTAACTTCCTGGGGCTTAATACCCATTTTTTTTGCCAAATCCACTGGTCTTATATTACCTGACACCATGGTATTAAGCAATAATATTTTTGCACTTATTGATATAGGTAATTGAATAATAACATCGTCTTTTTTAGTCTTTGAAGGTGCTGGAAATAATCTATGATCTTCAATGTAAAAATCAACAGCAGTAACAAGGCAATCTGTTGCAGTTTCCTTTAATTCATTTTTATCCCATATTTCTGTTATAGCTTCAGGTACATCTCTGAAAGTGACAATATAACCACCTTCACCGTTTGGAGTAAGAGTAGCTGGATAATCACGAGAAAACATAATGTTAATCCTTTTAAGTCAAAGTCATAAAAGTGATAAGTAACAGAAGGAGGTATTTCACTCCTCCTGTTAAAATCACTTAAGTCCCAATTGACGTCTAATCAAATTTGCATAAGCATTAGTGATCTCTTGGGATGGATGTCTTTTTAATGTAGATTGTTTGCCATTTAAGTATAATTTTGTATGGCCTTTTCTCTCATCAAAAATAACACCTTGTTTCTTAAGTTCTTTTACGAATTCATTATATTTCATATAAGAACCTATTTTTTAAAACTAAAAAAACTGTTAAAGCGTTTTGCTTTAACATCTGTTATTATAAATAATAATGTTTATAAAAGCAAACAAAAATGTTTAAAGTTATTATTTAATAAATAAGACTGTAACAGCTATTGATTAAAAGGTGCTTTGCATCCGATAAATAAGCCATTTGTATAATATATTATTAAAATTATCTAAAAAATTAGATAATTATCTTTTTTAATAGATGAACATCTAATTTTATAGATGATGACTTTTAAGGCAGTATCTCTACTGCCTTAAACTCATTTCTTTAAGATTGTATCTACAATAAAGCGACTAGTGGTTTTGTCTGATGATTTTGCAAGCTCTTTAATCTGATTCATCTCATCTTCAGTACAGACAACAACAATGCGCCCTGATTTCTTGAGCTCTGGTGCTTTGTTAGGTCCTGTGGTTCCAACAGGACGTCCTGCACCTTCTCTGTATCCGCCTCTCATGATTAGCCTCCGAAACATTGAACCAACTTTATTGTGATACCAACAACGTTAAGTACGATGATAGCAACTAACAGCCATTCGATTCGATTTAATTTTTTCATTTGAAAATACCTCAAGTTTAACTTAAACTTAAAGTACCCTTAGGGCTCCAACCTAAGGGCAGTTAAGTTTATCTTAATACTAGGTCAAGGATTTGATATACGACTGTTGAAAGAAAAGTTAATAACATCAGTATCTCTATTCTTGACCATTTACGTTTGCACGATTGCTTACGTTTCTTTTTCATCTCTCACCTCCTTATGTTTATAATTATATATTATTGATTATTTGAAGTCAAGTAAATAATCTATAAATATAGTAAGAAACATAGGAGCGATATAACTAAAAAAGGCAGTATCTCTACTGCCTTTTCTGCTAGTTTCTTGTTACAAGTTCATTCTTTTTCTTATTCTTTAACAGAACATCTACACTAAAGTCAGGTGCTGTTGCAGCTTCATAAAGTCTTGCTTTATTAATGTCTCTTAAAGCAAAACACAAATCCTGAGCTTGTTTCTGCAAAGAAGCAATTTGATCATAAATAGCAAGAAGATCAGGTCTGAACATCTGATGATAGTAAAGTATATGATCAACAGCTACAGCCTGACTTTCAGTCATCAATACTCCCCTAACCTGTCCACTCTCGATCTGCTCCTGAGTATTTAAGTGAGCTTGTGGATTACCTTTATTAAGTGCGATTGCATAACCTTGCTTAAAAGCTCTGTTTGCAATATCAACTAATGCAACAAAACTTTCATCAGACAGGTTGTTCTTGTCACTTAAAGTTTTAATCTCTTCTACATACCAGCAACGCTTCTTTGGCTGTTCTTTTTTCTGTGTATAAGTTCCATTAGCGCGAATTGAAGGTAATACTTCATTACAAATCCACTGACGGAACTCGCGGGCAACCTTAGAGTTAGATCTCATCATTACGAAGTAGAGCTGAGGCTCGGTGATCATGGTGAACTCTTTTACTCCGTAGCCAGTGTCAAAGCTAGCTACATTCAATGTAGGTAGTTCAAACTCTTTTTTAATCTGATCCACTGCATGTGTAGGGTTCTGTAAATTAAGTGACTTGCACACATCAGCCAGGCAAAAGAGCACTTCACCTTTATCGTTCTGTTCTACACGGATGTTTGAGTCATGGAAATTGTAAGAAGTTAGATTTGAGTTAGACATGATAATGTCTCCTAGTTATATATTTCTTAATTAACCCATTTATTAAGTGGGTCGGTGGTGCTAAGAAACTCGTAACTAGCCGAGCGGTGCTTATTCAATATATTCACACCACACCACCATAAAGCAAATACAGTTAGCCTAAAGGCTATGTATTAAATATGGTGAGATTGACGTGTGTCGCCAAGTCAGCGCTAGTTAGTGTCGTGTTTCTTAGGCACGGTAGCTTGTAGCTACATCTATAGTATAGCGCAGATTTTGGTGAAAGGTCAAAATTACTTAAAGTTGATCTTTTCTACATCGCAAAGCAAAAATTTAACTAAGGTTATCATTACATTTACACAGCCTTTAATAATTGCAATCATCGCTATTATAAAAAACATCATTGAAACTAATACTATGAAGGAAGCATCCTCTGTCTTGCTAGAAAACCAAACTACATAAGTAATAAAACTAATAGTCAACCAAACGAAAAACTCAACAAGATCACATGAAGAACTTTTGCATAAATCAGGAAGAAATTTTTGTTTATTCTTTATTACTTTTATTAACAGCTTATAGTAAGTAAACAACCAAGGTACTAATATAGCCAGTGAAGCAATCAGGGTAGAAAACAGAGCTATAGCAATAGCTACATAATATTGTTCTATAAATGATGTTAAAGAGCTCTTTTTATCAAAAAGATAAATAATAAAGCATATAACAATAGCTATTGCTAGACTTTTACCCCAAGATTTCTTGGATTTACATATACATCTAAGTAAACTATTCATAAGGCTTGATCTCGTGACTTTTTAAATAGTTTTTCAATGTAGCTATAATCTTGTTAATATCATCATTTAAGCCTGTTTGACTTGCATCAATGATTTGAGTAATTTGCTCTTTACGCATCGTAAAGCTATCTACGATTTCTTCTGAAGCACTATCATAAACAATTGCAGTATTACTATCTTCTTGATTAGTTTTCGCAGAGAGAGTTAAAGTTGATATACCCAGAGATGCACTTTCAGCCATGCTTTTAATGTAGTTATTATCAGGATCAATCTTTAGGCCTGTTTTACTAGAAGCATGAAGTTCTGTCTTTTCAGCATTTATTTGATTCCTCATCTCTGCAATGAACTCATTAGCATCTTCCGTAAGAACTGGCATATTTTGAGCGTAAACAGAGAAGTAAAGATCCGTGATTCTGCCTTTATATTGATAAACTACATCCCAAAACTTAGCTTCTGAAGAGATTGGTTCTATAAGCAAAGTTAGGAATGTTGCGTTTAACATCTTTGATATACGTTTAAAAAAATATTTTTTCACAGTAGAAAATTTAATGCTGCTATTATTTTGATATGCAATTACCTGATTGTTAGGCGAGTTGTCAATAATAATCCAAGCCTGGTGATTATAATGTTCTGCCTTTTGAACATTATCAAGAGTACTGTCTTTTAAATTTACAGATCCTTTTTTGCCGATCTTTATAAAGAAAATTGAATCTACATTTGCTTCAATTTTATAGATGTACTTCTCTTGAGTGAGTTTTTCCATTTCAAGACAAGCTTGTGCTACATATTTAGCAAACAGTTCATTCTTTTTTGCTTTTGCTTCTTTTGGGGTTAAATTTTCAGAACTAAGTTCTTGTAAATTTAAATAACTGTAATCGTTTGGTAATTGATATCTGTAACAATAGAATTGCATACGACCCCCAACACATTCTTTTATAAGGCAAAATAAGAAAATAACTGATATACATACTACTGTATAAGTAAGCTATATTTTATGCTTAAAGTAGCTGTTTGTATATCACAGAAATTGCCTGTTTGATAAATTCAAATATACCCACTAGCGTGTTAAACACTCTCCTAATGTATTGTTTAAAAAGCATGAGTCTAAAGCAAGAATGATAATGCTTAAGCAAAATATTATGATCCAATCAAAAGAGCATGATTTGCAATAATCAAAGAAGTTCTTAAGCATATAAATTACCTTAATCAAGATTAGCTAGCTTTCTTAATGCTTTTATCAAATTTTCGCTTATATCCTTCAAATCTTGAATAGACAAAACGCAATGCTTATACTGAGATGTTTGGAACTCTTCTAATCTGTCTATACGCTTGTTAAGCGCACAAACAGCTAACAATAAGAATAAAAGAATAACACCTAAGACAACCGCTAAGATTACTTCATACATCATTACAGCACACCGAAATAAACTAAGATAACTCTACCTATACCTAGTCCTAATGCTCCACCTATAGCAACTGATGCGATTGCTATAACCCAAGCTAAGGCTGTTCCTATTATTTCACCGATCTGTTCTATCATGTCATCTTCCATTTGTTTCTAAACTCCAGTACTACCAAAAAAACTTTTGCTTAGCAATAGCTTTGTCAAAGTCATTCTTTGCTTTTACTAAGTTTTGAAACCCCTGCGTAAGCGTTGTAAGGTCTCCATCCTCTTCGTAACGTATATGAGTAATACAGTTAGCAAGCACAGTTGATATAATGCGTATTGTCTCTTCTGATAACTCAATCTTCATCTTCATTACCCTCTAAATAAACGTCTAACCAAATTGCGCCGTTTTCTCTACAAGGTTCAAAACAAATCACCTCATAATCACCATAGCGATTTACAATCTTAGGAGGAAAACCATCCCAAGAAGGGAATTCTTCCGAACGATACACTTCTTTAAAACGGCACTCTATGCTTTCAAATTGAAGATAGAGTCTTACATCGCAATATTGAATAGCTTTCGTTAACTCATTAAACTTCATTTTTAATCTCTCAACGTTCCACCTTTACCTTTCAAACGTTACACTTTTAGCTATTCAAACGGCAAACGTTTTACTCTTCTGTAACCTCAACGTCTTTTATGTGCACTTTGCTCTCAGAACAAAGGACATCTTTAATCGCATTCTCACGCTCTGAACTATTGTTTAAACAGTATTCCCTTAAATCTTTTAGTGACATTTTTTGAAAATCCTCGTCTAAATCTTCCCTATTATGTTCATCTATGATCTCAACGAGAGTTTTAATTCTAATCATTTTCTTCTACTCCAAAAGGCAACCAACACCCTGCGATTTTAATATCAAAATTTTTAGCCAAGTGATTAGTGGTAAAACCGTTTATAAAGCGCAATTCATTAGTATTCGTATCTACTTCCAGATTTGTAATTTCAATATGCTTAGTGATGTTAGGATAAACTTTGTATCTAAGATATAAATCACTTCCAACGAAACAATAATGCTTTACACTATCTTTAGCTAAAAGTTCATCAACTTCTGCTATAGTTCTAAAAGGTCGATATCTATAAGTAACTTTTGTCTCTGTAGGCTCTGTTTTCTTTACTTTTTCTAATGGTAAAAAGTAGGTATAGTAACCACAGTAGTCATAACTACAACCAACCATAAAACGATAAATGTCACGACTTTTATTGATCGTATATAATGTATCAATATGACTTTTATTTTCGATGTAATCATCTAATTTTTCTATATGGTCAGCATAGTATCCCTTTTTGCCTATATATGCCTTTGCCTGTTCAGTGTCATCGAAACCAAACACATCTTCAATATCAAAATTCTTAAACTTCATTTTTAACCTCTTAACGTTACACTTTTAACAACCTAGACGGCAAACGTTTTACTGCTTAACAATTTGATTTAATATAAAACGCTGGATACCTTTACGAACAAATCAAAACCGCACTGCTCCGCCTATTGTTAGGAATACTTGTATGATTTGACCGATACTTAAATTGTCAAAATTCATTTTATTTTGTACCTCTTAATCTTTCTCATTCTTTCTCTCTAATCTTTCAAGCCATGCTTTTAAACGATCTCCGCATAATTTTGACGGATACTTATTAGAAACACAGATAACCATAGTTATAATTACTGCAAAGAATGCTGTTAGCATAAAAATCAGTTTAGCTATCTCTTCCATATTTATTTCTTATCCTCACCGTTGATAAATTTATCCAGTTCAACCAGAGCAGTGCAGTGACTTCTTAAGAAGTGGTACACAGCGAAGGCTTTGTCTCTGTAGTCGATCATCTTCGTTAATAAAAAACACAAAATCACAAGATTGAATACAGAGAAGGTCAGAGCGATTTTTGTCATAAGCTCGTACATAATCACCTCAAATCTTAAAACAAACCACTGTCATCATCGGAATCTAAAAATGCGATGAAAACCGCAGCGAAACAGCACGCGACTAATATACCCAGTAACACTTTAAACACTCTCCAATTTCAGCTTTTTAGCCAGAGCCTTTATCTCTACGACCTGGTTAAGATAAAACTCCATGAGATCGGGGTACATTGCGTTATCTTTGTCATCCATCTGCCTTTCAATGAATAGCCTGTGATTAAGCAGCGCACTATGCAGAATGTCACGCTCTTCAGGAGTCAGCTCAACAGTTAATGTCTTTTGTTTCATTAGTTTCTTCCTGTGTCTTTTGAATCAGCCATCTTGTGTATTTCTGTAACTCGTTACTAAAAGCTTCTGTGGTATTGATACGAGGTGTTACCCAGCGCAGATTACTTGCAAGATTGTTTCTAGGATCATTATCAATATGATCAACAATTGTGTGTGTCTCTGGATCCGGATTCTCGCAAAATACGGAGGCTACTAACCTATGTACAAATACATGTTTTTGAGCCCCTCCTGAATACAGCATACATGCCAGGTAACCTCTTGATCTGTGATTTGAAAAATAGCATTTGCTTAAAGCTACAGGTTTCTTGGTTTTTGAGTTCCAAACCCTGCCATAATCGCTGACAAGATACTTTTCAAAGGGAGCGGCTAATGACTTAAATGTTTCACCTTTCAACGCAAATTCATCAATATTCATATTTACACTCCAGTACTACCAAATCCGCCATCACCACGATGAGTATCAACACCAATAACCTTACCTTCAACCATCTTTATTTGTGGTAAGGGCAAAATCACCAACTGAGCAATGCGATTACCCTTAAAAATCTTTGTCAGGTTATATGGCTCCAATATCACTCTGATTGAACCTGTGTAGCCTGCATCAACAACGCCAATAGGTGTACCAATGCCTTTAACATTGAATGAAGAACGTGGGCATAAGAGACCTACATAACCTTCAGGAATTAACACATGCACACCTGTATCAATGGTATTAGCCACGTTAGGCTCTAAAACCTGATCTTCTCTGCATGAGAGGTCAAATCCTGCATCTGTGTTATGTGCTCGCATTGGAATGCAAGCACCTTCATCTAATTCACATTTAATCAACATGTTGTATCTTTCCTTCATTAACCAACTCTGAAATTCTGCTTACTGTGAACCCTCTTTGATCTTTTAAGAACATGAACTGACTTAAACGGATCTTGTAAAAAGAGCAGAAAGCATCAGCTGATTCAAATACACGACCGTCACAGTCAACAAAGGACATAGTTGTTTTCCTGGTTAAGTCACGTTCAGTTCTTTTACTGTCTTTTATCTGCTTTCCTACCTTGATACTCTGGGCAAATGAATTACTGTGCCATTTGTCATTACTCTTCTTTGTTTCGACCTGCTTTACCTTAGTACGACCAGACATTGTTTCTAGCTTAATCTTGTAGTCTTCCTCTGCGTTTTTAAGTGCCAGGTCGTAAGGTAAGTCATAATCTTTCATGTACTCATAACAAACAGCTCCGATATAATTTTCACGGTTCTTTACAAGTTCAGAAATGGATTTGTAATGAATAAACATAGCAGCACCTTTTAAGCAGCGAACTCTAATAACTTCTGTCTGAACTGCTCACGAACTTTAATATCTTTATCAAGCTTTAAATCTTTAACAAACATCAAAGCATCAAAAGCATCTAAAAGTCGGTTTAAAGCTTTGGCATACTGCAAATCAGTAGATGCATCTTTCTTTAACTCAAAGCGGACAATGCGATTTAAGGAATCATCATTCAGATCGTTGATGACTGAACATATAAAATCATCAGCAAAGCCTAGAGCCTGTAACACCTTTACGCCGTTATAAGTAGCACCTAGGATTTTAAAAGTTTTGACTACATCTTTTGGTTGCTCTACTTGCACTGTCTCTTCAATAGATACTGTCTTCTCTGTCTTTGCTGTAATTGGTTCTTTACTCTCTTCTTGTGTCTTCTTAATGTCTTCATTCTTATTAACTTTTAAAGGTGTGGTTAATGCCTTCTCCATACTCCAGTGATGTCTATTAACTCGATTGTCATATATCTTTGAAGGAATATGGTGAAACTCGCACATATCTTTAATTGACTCAAACTCATTACCTAAATGATCTGTTACTTTCATCTCTAATCTCCCCAAAATCTGTCTGACTGTTCCTGTTGTTTTGCAAAATAAGCGTCTACGTAGCTGTCATCGCAAACTTCATCATCAGGATCGTAATCGTCATACTCACGATCATCTTCTTCGTATTCCTCATCATCCTCATCAGGTACTTCAACCCAATCGTCAGGTTCAGAAATACTTTCACTGCCTGCACGACCTCTATATTCCAAATGCATAGTTACTCCTGTAATTTTTCAATCTCATCTTCGTGCTTGAAGTACCACTGCAGTGCATACTTCTTACACATCAGCTTAAATTCATGGTTACTGATACCAAGCTCGCTGACCATGACATCTACACTGTCACCATCAAATTCCAAACTTTGCAGCAATTCAGTAAATGTCATGCCCAGAGGCTTAACAATTCTTTTAAAGAGCTCATCAATGTTCTCATCTACACTCTGATAAACTCTTTTATTGCTCTTATAAAAACTTTCAATCTCTTCTACTGACCAACCTTCACGAAGTCTTTTTCTTGCCGTGTTACGTGAAATTCCTGTTGCCTTACATAAGGCTTTTAAACTCATAGCACCCTCACGACTGATTTAAATACACACAATAAATCAGGACCAAAGAAACGCTGTCTTCTTCCAAATGTCATGACTCTGACCCCTCTTAACCTATTTTTTCTTTTTAAAAGCTGAAACATTGCTGTTGATATACCTAAAAGAGATGCTGCATCCTGAGCTGATACCCAGTTCTTAATGTTAGAAACTTCAATTTCAGTGGCATTGAGTGCTAAAGGCTGTTCCCTTTCTTCTTTCTTTAACACTTCATACTCTTTAATCTCTTCATCTGTTGGTATGTGACCTATCATCATCGGTTTTGCCATAACCAGCTCCTATGCCTCTACAGCAATTGAAGATCCGAACTCAAAACCTTTAAGGTATCTCTCTTCAAATGTACGTACCATTTTTAAGAAAAGAGGTAATACAGAAGTGTTATGTCTTAATGTGTCTGCTTTTATATAAAAAGCTGTCATGTTTAAATTGGTGTCAAAAACTCTGTAGGTAACGTTATCTACTGTCTGACTGTTTCTAATCATGTCGTCTAGTGCAGTAATCCAGTTAGCATCACTGCATAGAGTTGTAAAATCTTCGCTTTCATCAATGTAACTAACTGTGAAACGGTGCTTTAATATGTCTAATCTCATTTTTCAATCTCTCTAATATTCAAAAAACTCATACAATGTGAACCAAAAGGCTAACAGTCCCATAGTGATGATTAAATCAACCGCTATGCGTTTAGCTTGCCTTAGCTTCTGTTGGTAACTTGGTGTCTTTAACATTCTTTAAAAGCTCCTCTAAGAGATCATCAGATGTAGCGTTATCTTTGATGGATACACGCTGATTAGCCTCATCTACAGCTCTTAAAAAGCTTGCAATAGCTTCACCTGCTGTTTTCAGATTGCTGTTTGTTTCCTGGCAGAACTTGGCTTTAGTAAGCATGAACTGACGTATCAAAGCTGTAGCAAGTTTCTGTACGACAAGCTTTTTAGAAACCTGAAAGATAACCTTCAAGAGATTGATATATCCGTCTACAACCTGCTCTGTAGGTGCGTTGTCCCAGTGGAATGAAATCAAATCTTTTAGACGTAAAACAGCCATGCTTTCATCGTTTTTATCTGAGATTGAGACAACAAATTCGTGTGTATCTAATTCGTAGAAGTCACTTGCGATACGGTCTTTGGTGCGACCATCAAGAACAGTAATGCATTCATACAGTAGCTTTGTTGCTTCATTCTTATAGATTGGTTGCAGATATGGAGGTAACTCAGAGACAAACTGTTCTTCTAGTGGCTTTACCTCAGTAGCAGTCTCTGCTTCAACCTTAACTGGTTCAGCTTCAACCTTAACTTTCTTAGCCTTTTCTTTCTTAGAAACAGGCTTAGCTTCAACAGGATCGCAAGGAACGAAAGGCTTATTAACTAAAGAGTAAGGATCAATAGATTCATCCTTAGTCATTGCTACAACGACATCACGCATTAATTGTTCAGAAATCTGAGAATAAAGGCAGTCTTCTCTATCTTTAAGTCGTTTTAGCTCAAAATCAGTATCTTTGTTTAAAGAAGCATTTGAAACATTAAGATACTTCGATGCTAGTTCTTTAGCTTTTTTAATTTCTTCCTTAAAAAAGATAAGTTCTTTACCAGCTTCAAGGTAGTCGTTCTTTAAGTCATCTGATATTGTGAGTGTTAGTTGCATTTTGTTTACCTGTGTATTTATAAAATCATTATTATGTAAATTTTGTATGTTTTAAATATACATCTGTCAAATACAAAACGCAAGATTTTATTTACATAAGTAAACAAGAATTTTTAAAATTTTGTGATAAAAGTTAAAAAGAAATAAAAAAAAGCTACCTTTGTAGAGGTAGCTTTGAAGTTGTGTAAAGTAAAGAACTAAGAAACGTCTCCACAGCGTTCAACTACTTTTCCAATAATAATGATTTGATTAGCTTCTTCAGGCGTTAATATCTCATCCTTATAAGTTGGATTATCCGACCTGATAATTAGATTTTTAAAAGTCTTTATAAGTCTTTTTACTCTAAGCGAATGATCATAAACAATTGCATAGATGCTATTATCTACAATCTGTTGATTATTAGCACAATCTACTAAGATACAGTCTCCAGCACGGATCAGCGGATCCATACTGTCACCTATAACTCTAAAGCGCTTACAGTACTTAGGATTGATTCCTCTATCAACGAAGTAAGAAAGCCTATAAGTAGCTTTTTCAGTATCTTCAATCTCATCATAAGTAGGCTCAGGCGCATCGCCACAACCAAATGTAACTCTGTACTCAGGAATTTGAATAAATCCTTCTGACACCTCTTCAGATTTATCTAACGGTATGATGTTCTGAGCTTCTTTCTCTCCTTCACCTGACACAAGCCAATCAGCTGATACATTAAGGACTGACGCCATTTTTAATAAAGCATCTCCTTTTGGAAGTTGTCTAGTTCCTTTTCTCCAGTGACTTACAGTACCTGGCGAAACACCTATTGCAGAGGCAAGCTCGTTTCCTTTCATTTTTGACTCGGAAAGAGCTATCGCCAAACGATCTTTAAATTCACTCATTTTCATTCCAAAAAAAATAAAACATTGTTGACATAAGTATAGTTTAATCTAAAAATTTTTCTTGACAAATGTATACTCACGTATATACTGAATTTATCAATGACAATATTTATTTACATACAGGAGATTTTTTTAACAATGCCAAAATCAAGACCTCTGTCTCCAGAGTTGTCAGTAAAGATTATTGATGACATTGGACAGGTTAGGCTGTCACAGATGCTTGGTATTACGCCTGGCGCTGTCTCGCACTGGAAGAAAAGAGGAATTCCATTCTACTACGTAGATTTTTTAATTAGACACTTTCCAAAAATTAACATTCAGATAGGAGTTTTAAATGAATAGTGTTGATGTTGAATCACAGCCTGCAACAACTGCTGCTGTTGTCTGTCAGATAGTAACCGAACTTGATCAAGTGAGAATTTGTCTTGATCAGATCCAAAAGAAATTATCTGTTTTTACTTCAGGTAAAGAAGGTGAAATTAAATATGTTGAAAAAAACTCAGTCACATTAAAAGAGCTAAAAGGTGTTTTAGCTCAAGTAATGGCTAGCGGTAAAGAAGGTAAAAGCGAAGTGATCAAAATGTTTAACAAATACGGTGCTTCAAAGTTATCTGAAGTAAAAGAAGAATATTACTTAGCATTATATCAGGAGGCTTGTGAATGGCTGAATATTCCATTTTAATCGGTCAAGGCAGACAATCTTCTGAGCATTCTGTACTTAGTGCATCTTCTGCTCACAGATGGCTTAACTGTACAGCTTCTATCAAAGCAAGTGAAGGCATGCCTGACAATGTATCAGATTTTGCTCAGACAGGAACAAATGTTCATGAGCTTTGTTGTTATAAAGTAGCAAAACTCTTAGAAGCTAAAAACTGCCCTGCAAAACCTGAACATGAGTACACAACCGAAGATGAACTCAACGCATCTTCTTACGCAGACTTCGTTAAATCACATGTATCAGATAAAACTCTGCTAATAGCCTTAGAGCAGACTGTAGATTACTCAGAATTTACCACTGACGGGAGCTATGGTACAGCTGACTGTCTGATCATTGATGACGATTCAATTACTGTTATCGATTATAAAAACGGCGCTGGTGTTAAGGTTGATTGTACTTTTAACCCACAGATGATGCTTTACGCATTAGGTGCTTACTCTGTTTTTAAAGATATCTTATCTGAAATTAAAACAGTAACTATGGCTATCTATCAGCCAAACATTAACAACATTTCAACTCAACAGCTAACTTTTGATGAGCTTATTAAAGCAACTGTCACCTTTAAAGATAAAGCTAAAGAAGCTCTATCTGGTAATGGCACCGCTAAGTGTGGTGACTGGTGTCGTTTCTGCAAAGCAAAAGCTGTTTGCAGTGAAAGAGCAAAGCAGTTTAGTGAACTGATTCAGTCTTTTAACGACTATTGCGAAAACGAAGATAACGCTGTTACAAGCTTATCAGAAGTTCAAATTCTTGAGGTTCTAAAAAAAGGTTCTGAGCTTTGTGCTTGGGTTAAGGATGTTCAGGAATATGCACTTAACTGCGCCAAAGTTGGTAAGGAGTGGCAAGGATTTAAGCTATCTAGCAGATCAGTAAGGAAGTACACTTCAGACACAGAGGTTGCTATAGCTCTTCAAAACGCAGGTATTGACCCTTACGAAGTTGTTAAAAAACTTAAGACAATTACAAATGTAGAAAAAGAGTTAGGTAAGAAAAAAACAGCTGAAGTTTTAAACGGGCTGGTAGAAAAAGTTCCAGGTAAAGAAACACTGACAGCGGTTTAACACTGTCAGTAAACAAAATGTAACTAAGGAAAATTATATGTCAATTAAACTAAATATCACAAGAGGTGTGATCCAAAGACCTCAAAAAGTTGTGATCTATGGCCCTGAAGGTATTGGAAAAACATCACTTGCATCAAAGTTTCCTGATCCTCTGTTTATTGATACTGAGGGCGGTTCTGCTCATTTAGATGTTGCTCGTATTGAATGTCGTCAGTCATGGCAGGAACTTATCGAAACTGTAAAAGCAGTTGCTGAGCAGGATGTATGCAAGACTTTAATCATTGATACAGCTGATTGGGCTGAGCAACTAGCTGTTGAGCATTTATGTAAAAAGTACAATCAGCCATCTATCGAAAGTTTTGGTTATGGTAAAGGCTACACATACTTAAGTGAAGAATTTTCTAATTTACTGTCTGAACTCGAGAATGTGATCAAGTCAGGAAAGAATGTAGTTGTTACTGCTCATGCAAAAATGCGTAAGCAAGAACTTCCTGATGGAGATGCTGCTTTTGATCGCTGGGAATTAAAACTCTCTCGTTCTGTTGCACCTCTGGTTAAAGAATGGGCTGACATGGTTTTGTTTTTGAATTACAAAACAGACATTCAATACACAGAAAACAATGTAGCTAAAGCCAAGAATGGTAAACGTGTGATGTACACAACTCATCACAGCTGTTGGGATGCCAAAAACAGACAAGGTTTAGCAGATATGCTTGATCTTGATTACAAGAACATCAGCTTTATCTTTGAACATCATTCTCTACGTGAACTGATGGCAAGAGATAACGTTACAGAAGAACAAATCAGAGAATTACTTAAAAAGAGTGATTCTTACAACCCTGATTTACCACTTGAGAGTTATACAAGCAAACTTGTACCTAAGTGGGAAATGATCCTTTCAAAATTATCTACTTTTTAATATCTGGAGAAATAATTATGCAAGATATTGGTCATACTTTAGATTGGGATGATGTTTTTACCCAAGATGGTCAGGAATTCATTATTTTAGAGCCTGGCATTTATAACTTTACTGTAAAAGAGTTCAAGCGTGGTCGTTTCCCTGGCAGTCCGAAGATCCCTGCCTGCAATAAAGCAGAATTAATTCTTGAGATTAATTCTGATAAAGGACCAGTCTCAGTTAAGAGCGACTTAATCATGTTCTCTTCAATGGAGTGGAAGATCTCTTCATTCTTACGCTCTGTAGGTCTTAAAAAACATGGTGAAACTGTAAAAGTTAAGTGGGATGAGCTTGTTGGTAAAGCAGGTCGTTGCTCAATTACCAACAGAAAATATGTAGACAAAAACGGAAAAGAACAGACAGCCAATGATGTTGACAGGTTCTTAGATCCTGAGAATGTTCAAACCACTATCAATGCTGTTCAAACAAAGAATGACGATGATTTGTTAAGATAGTAGCATGCAACTAAGACCATATCAGGAAGAAGCTGTTAATGCAGCTTTTAATGAGTGGCAAATGGGCAGGGGTAAAACCCTGCTCGTCTTAGCCACAGGAACAGGAAAAACTATCATTTTCTCTACAGTAGCTAAAAGATTTGTTGAAGCTAATCCATACTGTAGAGTGCTTGTACTTGCTCATAGAGATGAACTTTTACAACAGGCTGCAGATAAACTCAAATTTGCTACAGGTTTAGATGCTGACTTTGAAAAAGCAGAGCTTACAGCGATAAATAGTAGCAAACAGATTGTAATTGGCTCAATTCAGACATTAAACAATGAGAAGAGATTAAAAGCTTACTCTCAAAATGCTTTTAATCTTATCATTATCGATGAAGCTCATCATTGTTTGTCAGAATCATATCAAAAAGTACTAGGTTATTTCAATAACTCTAAAGTACTAGGTGTTACTGCCACGCCAGACAGAGCCGATAAAAAAGCTTTATCAAAGTTTTTTGAATCTATGGCTTATGAGTACTCTATCGCCAGAGCTATTAGAGAAGGCTATCTTTCTCCAATGAAAGCACTGATGATTCCTCTTTCAATTGATCTGACTAATGTTAAAGAGAGTTGTGGAGACTATGTTTTATCTTCTCTAGGAGATACTATCGAGCCATATCTACAACAGATAGCACAGCAGATGAAAAACTATTGTCTAAATCGCAAAACAGTAGTTTTTCTGCCTCTTGTACAGATTTCTCAACAGTTCAGAGATTTACTTAACTCAATGGGGTTTAGAGCTGCAGAGGTTAATGGAGAGAGTACTAATCGCAAAGAGATTTTAAAAGCGTTTGAAGAAAACAAGTTTAACGTGATCTGCAACTCAATGCTTCTTACCGAAGGTTGGGACTGCCCTTCTGTCGACTGTATCGTAGTTTTGCGCCCTACAAAATCAAGAGCCCTGTATACTCAGATGGTTGGTAGAGGTATGCGTTTATCAGAAGGCAAAACAGAATTATTACTGTTAGATTTTCTATGGCAAACTCAAAAACTTTCTCTTTGCAGGCCTTCAGCTCTTATCTCTAAAGATGAAGAACACGCTGAAAAAGTTAACGAAAAAATTAAAAATGCCAATGAAGCTGTAGACATCATGGAGGCTGAAGAAGAAGCTGACATTGATATTATCGAACAGCGTAAAAAAGCCCTGGCAAAACAACTTGAAGAACAAAAACATAAAAAAGCCAAACTTGTTGATCCTTTATTCTTTGCTTTTTCTATCAATAGTGAAGTACTTACAGACTATCAACCAACTTACGATTGGGAAAGTCAGCCAATTTCAGATAAGCAAAAAACATGTCTTGAAAAGTACGGTATTGATTATTTGAATATCAGAACAAAAGGTGAAGCCAGTGTTCTGCTAGATATTCTCTCAAGAAGACAGAACGAAAACCTTGCTAGACCAAAGCAGATCAGAAAGCTTGAATCTTATGGATTTAAAAACGTTTATCTATGGACATATAACCAAGCTACCCAAATGATAGGCGCTATTGCAGCCAATCGCTGGAGAGTTCCTCTTAACATTGTACCTTCACAGTATCAACCTAGATAAGGAGCGTAAATATGGAACAAATTAAAAAGAAAGATCTTATTAGCGCTCTAAAGTATATCAAACCATCAGATTTGGATTATCAAGGATGGATCGAGGTAGGCATGGGGCTTAAAGAAGAAGGTTTTGATTGGACAACATGGGACGAATGGTCACGTGATGACGCCAGATACAAACCTCATGTATGTGAAACTAAATGGCATTCTTTTAATGGCTCTACTTCAAACATCACTGGAGCAACTATCTTAAAAAGAGCTATCGATAATGGCTGGTCACCTGCTAATGGTGGCTATGAATTATCTTTTGATGACTACTTTACAGATGATGAAATGCCAATAGCAAACAAAACACCTGTAGAGCAGTTTAGAGAGTACTTAACTACTCTTTTCAAAGAAGATGAACACGTCAACATTGTTATTGAATCAATACAACGTGAAGATGGTAAATGGACACCTTGCGCTAAAGGTGACAGCTCTCGCACTGCAGGTGAGTTAATCAGAGAGCTTGACAGACATCCTAAAGATCTTGGAGCTACCATTGGAGATTGGAATGAAGAAGCTGGTGCTTGGATTAGATTTAATCCTTGTGACGGTAAAGGTGTTAGAAACACCAATACTACAGCTTACAGGTTTGCTTTGGTTGAATCTGATGAAATAAGTATCGAAGAACAGAGAAAAGCTTATATTAAGTACAACCTACCTATAGCAGCGCTCGTGTATTCTGGTACAAAGTCACTCCATGCTATTGTCAGAATCGATGCTAAAGATGAGAAAGAATATGCTCAAAGAGTATCTTTCTTATATCAATTCTTAGAGGATAAAGGCTTTAAACTCGACACTCAGAATAAGAATGTAATGCGCCTTTCAAGACTACCTGGTGCAAGCAGAAACGGTAACATCCAAAGTTTAGAAGCTACAAATATAGGTGCATCTTCATGGTCTGAGTGGCGTAATTCTCAGGATGATTCAGAAGCAGATCTGCCACCAATGGAATCTCTTGATTCTTACTTTGCACATCCTACCGAGTTACCAAAACCAATCATTGACGGCATTCTGCGTCAGGGAAGAAAGATGATTTTACTCGGAGATTCTAAAGCTGGTAAGTCATTCTGCCTGATGCAACTGGTTGTAGCTTTTGCAGAAGGCTCTAAGTGGTTAGGCTGTAAGTGCGAAAAACTAGATAAAGTTCTTTATATCAACTTTGAGATTGCTAAAGACGCTGCTAACAAACGTTTCTTAGATATCTACAAAGCTTTAGGCTTACCTACAGATCCAAAGAAAAACAACTGTAAGAACATTATCATGTGGCACTTAAGAGGTAAAGCTGTTTCTATTAAGAGCTTATATAAGAGCATCATTAGCGGTGTTAACAATTACTCAGGGATTCAAGCTATTGTTATCGATCCTATCTATAAGATTTTAGGTGGTGACGAAAACTCAGCAGCTGATGTTACAGAATTCTGTAATGCAATGGATAAAATTGCTGTAGAAACAGGTGCCAGTGTAATTTATGCCCACCACCATGCAAAGGGGGCTCAGAGTGGAAAGAAGTCAATTGATAGAGGTTCAGGATCAGGCGTGTTAGCTCGTGACCCTGACGCTATTTTAGATATTTCTGCATTGGATATCACCACAGTTGATAACAGTAATAATACTGAATCAAAGATTTCGTGGTCAAGCTCAATTACTGGAGACAACCAAAATGCATTTAGAGTTACAGGCTCTCTGCGTGAGTTTAAACAAATCAACCCTATCAATGTTTGGTTTAATTACCCTATCCACGTTGTTGATACAACAGGAGAACTTGAAAAACAGTTCTTGGAAGGAGATACCAGAAACAACCTAAAACAAAATCAAACCAGCCCTCAAGAAAAAAAGAAAATACTTAGAGATGCATTATTAACTCTTGATCCTGCATGCGAGGGTTGTAATGTTACTGAGATATCAGAATATATAGGCAGAACACGTAAAACCACACTTGCGTGGCTTAAGCAATGCGGTACTGCTTTTCAGCAACAAAAAAATCTATGGTTTACGGCTGAATCTCTAGCCAGAAAATTAAGACATTTACCTTCTATTGAAGATGAACTTGATTAGTAAATATGAATATTATTATAGAAATTGAGGTGAGTAATGACTGTTTTTGATGTGAGTAAAATGGGAACTTTCACCCAATTACTCACAGTGAGTAGTCTACTCACTCGAGTGAGTAAAATGGGGATTTTCTCCTTTTACTCACAGTGAGTAAATGGGTAAATCTCCGTATTACTCACAGTGAGTAAATGGGCGTTTTTCCGTCTACTCACAGTGAGTAAATCGGGTATATATATATA
>ERZ1034755.13-NODE-13-length-57720-cov-6.344524_pt1 | contig 57720 bp, 40 predicted proteins | sample MGYA00520596_ERZ1034755 | MGnify/ENA primary metagenome ERZ1034755 (study PRJEB33766, sample SAMN09781701) | gut metagenome | biome: gut microbiome | host: Homo sapiens | place: Madagascar | study: EMG produced TPA metagenomics assembly of the PRJNA485056 data set... | reverse complement strand
CTCCGATCGCTGCGGACGCCCCGACGGTCGCGGTACCTGCGTCGGTACCGCTCCCCCCTGCGGCACTTTGCAATGCGGCGGCGACGGCACTCTCCGCGCCGCTCCCGCTATTGCCGGTACTGCCGGCGTCACTGTTGCCGCTCAGCAGTTGCCCGAGGAGCCCGAGCGCCGCCGGGTTCTGCCCCAGCCGCTCGAGGAGCGGTGCGAGACTGACCCCTTTACCGTCCATTTTTCTTACCCTTTTCGCGGTAGGCGGCGATGATTTTCGCCGCGGTCAGCATATCCATCTTCTCGCAGTCCGAGAAGGCGGCGCGCAGGGCATCCATCGTCTCTTTCGGCGGCGGGGTCTCGGTCAGATGAATGTTCTTCGACGCCGCAACGGCGCGTGCGGTCTCCCACAGCCGGTCGTCCGGCAGGGTCATGAGCGCCGCAATCAGTTTTTTATCCAGTTTCATCGTATTGCCTCCTCTGCTGTTCGTATTCCAAGTATATGAGGGGGCGCATCGGATTGTGCGAGGTGTTTCGTGAAAATTGTCATTTTGTCGGATTCTCACGGCTGCCCGGCGCGGATCCGCCGCGTCATGGAGATGCACCGTGACGCCGATTTCGTCTGCTTTCTTGGAGACGGGCTCTCCGACCTCGCAGGGGCGGAGGCGCGTTACGGAATCTCCGTATATGCCGTGCGCGGCAACTGCGACGGCTTCGGACTGTATGACGCGACCCCCGAGACGCGTATCGTCGAGCGCGCGGGGCACCGACTGCTCCTCACCCACGGGCACCGCTTCGGCGCCAAGGGAGGCACCGGCGGGCTCATCGCCGCCGCGAGAGCCGAGGGGTGCGATATCGTCCTCTTCGGTCACACACATCTGCCCCTTGAATCCTATGTCCCGGAATACGGTATGTATCTCTTCAATCCCGGTAGCCTCGGACACCCGCGCGAGGGGGTGCCCTCCTTCGGGCTCCTCATGCTCGACGGGAAGAATGTCCTCTTCTCGCACGGTCGGCTCTCCGACTGACTGCCAGCCGCTTTTCATCACACCGTCAGGAGGTAATGTATGCGTTACGGTCCCACCCCCCCGAAAAAGCCCGATAGTCTTTATGAGAAACCGAAGCGTCTCCGTGACTGCCCGCGCTACGTCGCGCAGGTGGTCGGCGGCTTTTTCTCCCGTTTCTTTTATGTCGTGCGCCTGCTCCTCGAGACGAGCCCCGGACTGTTCGTGCTCATGGCGCTGTGCAGTATCGCCGCCGGCGTGTTGCCGGTCGGTGTCGCCTACGCCGGGAAGTATGTCATCAACGCCGTCAGCGATGCGCTCGCCGGTGAGGGTGTGACCCCCGGAGAGGGAATCCTCACGACGTTCCGCGGGACGCTGTCCGCCGTTGCGCTTTTCCTCGCCCTGCAATTCCTGTTTACGCTCCTCTCGCGCCTGATCTCCCGCTGTGAGGCGGCGGTTCGTTCGCTCGCGGGCGAGCGTATTTCCGCGCATATCCGCCTGAAGATCATGCAGAAAGCCAAAACGGTCGACCTCGGCAGTTTTGACGACCCAGCTTTCTATGAAAAACTCGAGAACGCCAACCGCGAGGCGGGGATGCGTCCTCTCCAGATTCTTTCCGCGACCTTTTCGACCATTTCGGCGTTTATCTCGGCGGTCAGTTTCTTCGTGATCCTCTGCACCATCGGCTGGGAAGTACCGCTGATTCTGCTCCTCTTTATTCTGCCGTCCGCCATTGTCAACCATGTGTTCCGCACGCGCGGTTTCTGGTATATGCGGCGCGCGTCCAAGGAACGGCGGCAGATGAACTACTACGCCCATATCGTCACCGATAAGGATCTCGCGAAGGAAATGCGCCTCTCCGACCTGCCGGATACTTTCATCGACAAGTTTGACGCCGCGTTCCATACCTACTACCGCGGGATTCGGCGCCTGACCCTGCGCGAAATGTTCTGGCAGATTATCGCCGCCGTCGTGCGGCTCGTCGGGGAGACTGCTATCTTCTTTTATATTGCCTACCGTGTGGTGGGGGGCGAAATGCAGATCGGCGACTATTCGCTCCTCTCCGGGGCGCTCGTCTCGGTCGGCGGGCAGGTCTCGACGATGCTGAACGCCACCGCCGCCATTTATGAAGGCACGCTCTTCATTGATAACCTGATGACCTTCCTTCGGGAGAAGCCGACGGTCGTCTCTACCCTCGCGACCCCGCGCGTGCCGCAACACCATGTGCCGCATACGGTGCGGTTTGAGAACGTCTCGTTCCGCTATCCCGGCGCCGAGAGGGACGTGATCCATGATTTCTCGTGCGAGTTCCGCACGGGCGACCGCGTGGTACTCGTCGGCGTCAACGGGGCGGGGAAGACGACACTCATCAAACTCCTGACCCGCCTCTATGACCCGACCGCCGGGCGCATCACGCTGGACGGCTATGACCTGCGCGAGTACGATCCGAAGGCGCTGTACCCGATTTTCGGCACGGTCTTTCAGGACTTCGGCAAATATGCCGCCACCGCCGGGGAGAATATTGCCCTCGGCAACGTACACCGCCCCTCCGACCCCGAGGCGATCCGCCGCGCGGCGGCGCTCGGCGACGCGGCGCCCTTCATCGAGAAACTCGATGGCGGGTATGAAACGCCGCTCATGCGTTTCTTTGAGGACGATGCAACCGAACTTTCACAGGGGCAGTGGCAGAAGCTCTCCATTGCCCGTGCGTTCTATGCCGACGCCGACATCTTCATTCTCGATGAGCCGACCGCTGCCCTCGACGCCATCGCCGAGCAGGAGATCTACGACCGTTTTGCGGAACTGTCAAAAGACAAGTTGACCGTCCTCGTCTCGCACCGGCTCTCCAGTGCCGTCACCGCGACGAAGATTCTCGTGATCTCGGACGGGATGCTCGCCGAGAGCGGTACGCATGAGGAGCTCATGGCGGCGGGCGGCATTTATCACCACCTGTTCTCAACCCAGGCGAAGCACTATATCCTTGCGGGGACGAAAGGGGAGCCGTAAGGGTTCAACCCGCCGCTCGCTTTCGATCGCCTCCCCACGCCCCCGACACCCTCCGACGGCTGTCGTCGGGGCTCGGTCTCCCATGTTTTTCGGGACATATTTCGTCGCGACAACACTTTTTTCGAGGGGATTCCCGCTCTGCTTCGAACGCAGTTTGGTACTTATTCACAAGAGGACTTGCCTATTGTGTACAACTATTTAGCATCTTGCAATAAGGTGTGCAATTTCTGCATTGCGCCGGCGGGCGGAGATTCGGTATAATAAAGGCACTTCAGGGCGATGGAGCGCCACCGTTTGATGCGTGCGATGAAAGGAGATTACCCGATGAGAAAACGACTTTTGATATTCTGTCTCTTGGCAGGAATGTTGCTTCCGTGCCTTTTGCCGGGGCTTGGGCTTTGGGGGTCGGCGGCGACTGACGATACCGAAACGGAGCCGCTCCCCGAAGAGACTTCAGGGTTCACGAAAGACACCTACCTGATGACGGAGGTGCAGTCGCTCATGTCGCCGTCTTCCGGTTCGACCTACCGGTGGACAGGTACTTATCCCGGGGAAAGCAACGATACGCTCGGGAAAGATGCGGATGGTAAAACCGTTTACGCATATGACCCGGAGGACGCGACCCGGCGCGTCGCGTTTACCCGTTACGCGCCGCAGACGAACGCGAGTTCTTTCTCTCTGAAATACTGCAAACTCTCGCCCGATCATAACCTCCTGCTTTCCTCTGCGATCTGGCTCCCCGATGCGTCGCAGGCATCGATTGCCCTGGCGCCGACCGCCGTCAAGGCGGAGTTGTACGGTACGACGCTCTTCACGCTGACCGAGAACGGGAATCGCTATGGCATCACGTTTGCGAACGGCACGACCGGGAGTGTCCCGAAGGGGGCGTGGGTGCGCGTCGCCGTGTTCTATGATGCCGTGGCGTCGACTGTCCGCGTGAGCGTGACCGGCGACCTGACGGACGCGAACGGGGCTTCCTGCACGCGTCTTTTGGCGGAGAATATCGCCTGCTCGTTCGGGAACCGCGATACCTTCCGTTATATTTTCTCCATCCCCGCCAAGACGGCGGACAATCTGCCGACCTGCGGGATGTTCCACAGAACTTCCATGTGTATTCCCGGCGATATGTACCTTCTGTCCGCCGGACTGGAAGCCATCGAAGGGGATAAAGCGCTGAACACCCACCGCGACGGTACGCTGACGCTGACGTTCTCGCACGACATCGACCCGACGGAACTGTCTCTTTCGGCAATTCATGTCACGGACGCCGACGGCAATGCGCTGGCGGTGACGGGTGTCACGCATTCCGCCCGGGTGGCAAATACCATCGTACTCGACTTTTCCGGGAACCCGCTCCCGAAGTTTACGACCGTACTTGTCCACTATAACGCAGGTGTGACCGACTTCGCGGGGCAGGCACTCGCGGGGGATGCGTACACCATCGTCGAGGTATACGGAGACGCCGGGGAGCTGCGTCCCAAGATTCCGCTCGTCGAGATTCCAGAGGATCAGCACATCATGCCGGATATTTACAATACCGGCTACCGTTGCGCCGAGGAGGATCTTGAGCCTCTGCTCGAGAAGTATCCCCTCCTTGCCGATAACATGGGTTACGGCGGGAATTTGACGACCGTCAACATCACGGATGCGGTGGCGGCGGCGTACAACTATCACTTTGAGAAATTCACCTATACCGGCTCCCTGCGCTTTACAGGGACGCACCCCATCACGATCGAAGACGCCTATCTGCATTGCGAGACACAGCATTACGCAATCGAGAACGTCGGGAGCGCCTACCTGACCATCTCCTATCTGGAGGGGACGGGAAGCAAGTCGTCATATATTCAGGGCGGGAATATGAAACTCTCGCACATCTATCTGCACGATGTCGGTGCCGATCACATGAAGGCGGGCTCCAACCAGTGGCTGGAGTATTCCTACTTCCGTGATGGCGGAACCCGGAATCCGGGGGCACATGCCGACTGTATTCAGTTTTCCGGTACACCGAATGAGATTATCGACAACATCATCATCATCGGCAACCGGATGGATGTTCCGGCGCTCCTTTGGGATCATGTTGCGAACAGCACGCTTTTCTTCAAGACCGAGAATTATTCCAGCGGATTTACCAATGTGCAGATGATCGGCAACTGGCTGAACGGCGGCGGGATAACTGCCTATCTGACGATTGATTCTTCCACGGAGGCGGGTGTCGCCAACACGCGTTACATCACTTTCAAAGACAATCAGTTCGGCTACGGCGGCAGATGGGGCATGTACGGCTTCGGGAAGAAGTACTGGCCGACCGGTGTGGAAATGAACGACTACGGCGGAGAATTTTCCGGCAACGGCAGACTGGAGGCGCTCAGCGCCGGTAGTGTTCTGCTCCGTGACGGGGACGGAAACACCGTGACGGATCTCGTGTCCGTCACCGGCGGCACACTCACGGTGGACGTTCATTTCGCCAACTACCTGCTTGCCGCGAGACAGTACCGTATCGCTGTACGCGTCCTTACCGATGACGGCGCCGTCATTGCTGAAAAGACCGCAGACGGACAGATTCGCCGCTACATTCATTATAACGAGTACGCGACGGAGGATAATATTGAGGACGTCCTCGACGAGAATGGAAATCCGATTACCTTTACGGACGGAGCAGGGAATATCGGCAGATATCAGCGCCTGATCAACCTCCCCGACCTGCCGGAGGATGTCCTGGGTAGTATCACTGTGACAGGACTGCCGACGAATCTTGCCGGTTGCCGCGCGGAAGTGGTGGTGTATGACACGACAGATACGACCGCCCGCGAGATCCGCTCCGCCTCTTTCACGGCAAGCGGGACGTATCAGCCTGCGCTCCCCATCGCGGGCGCCAGCCTGACGCTGAACGCGAGACCGCAGCTGAACTTCTATGTGGATAAGTCCGTTCTTGCCGCTCTGCCGAGCGGAGCAACGCTGTACCTCACGGACGACGCGGGTAACTGCTATGACGGCACCGCTTCGGACGATTACCTGACTTTTTCCATCGCGGATATCTCCGCGTCCTCCATCGGGACGGAGGGGCAGTATCGCCTGGAATATACGGTGGCAGGGTCGGAATCGGGGCCGATTCAATCAAGTATCACGGTTCGGTACTCTCCCTTGACCTACGCCATTCATATGTACGGGAAAGCCGAGGCGGAGATGGCTCTTGACTGTGAAAACCTGCGCGCGCTCCTGATCGCCCTCGTGCAGTACGCCGATGCGGCAGGCAGTACGGGCGCGAAAGACCGCTTTGCTCTGGAAACAGGCTATACATGGGCGGGCACGGAATACGGCGACTATGACGCGATTCGCGAGAGAAATGCCGCGGCGGAAGTGACATGGGATGAGGAAGCCGGAGCAATCGCCTCTGTCGGCGCCATGCTCAGCGGAAGCATCGATTTGCATCTCACCGTGCGGGATACCCGTTATACCCGTATCTCTGCGACCATCGGAGGGGAGACGCTGCGCATCTCACGTGACGGCAGTACGCTGACGGTCGGTGGGCTGTACGCGAGTGACCTCTACGGTGTCATCACGTTTGTGTTCTCCGGGGAGGACGTCCCCGAGGTGACGGCGACGCTGACGGTCGCGGGCTTCCTCGACGGATACAGCGGCGGGGAAAACGAAGCGCTCGCCCGCGCGACGGCAATCTACATGGATGCCGCGCTGACGTTCGCAACGGCAAAATGATTCTCATCTCTCCGCACCCGTCCGCTGCGCGGCAGGTGCGGAAAAGCAAAAGCACATCAGCAAATAATGCCCTTGTCTCTGCCTGACAGAGAGGGGATATAACGCCCTTACCAAGCGGGGCAGGCGGACAAACGACATCGCTTGCCGCAAAGGTAGCGAAGAGAAACCGACAGCTTGCCAAAAGACAGGGCGGAGCCGATTTTTTCGGCTCCGCCCCGTTTATATCTCGGTTTTGAATTGTGTTACAGCCCCAGCCCCGCAGCGCCGACAATCCCGGCATCGTTGCCCATTTCGGCAATCTTCAGAACGGTCTTGTGCGCGTCGTTACGGGTGTACTGTTCACGGTCGACGATCGCCTGCAGGGGGTCGAGCAGATAGTGCTTTTCGTTGCAGATGCCGCCGCCGATGGAGAGTACCTCGGGCTGGAAAATGTTTACCATATTGGCGATACCGCAGGCAAGGTAGGATATGTACATATCAACGACTTCACTTGCCGCTTTGTCACCGCGGCGCATTCCGTCGAACGCCGTGCGCGCCGTGACTTTCCCGGTCGCTTTGTATTCGTCGACCATGACGGAGGGAATCCCCTTGAGCGAGAGCTCCGTCACCTTTTCACGGGTCATGTTGGTAAGACCTGTGGCGGAAGAATAGGTTTCCCAGCAGCCGCGTCTGCCGCAGCCGCATTGACGACCGTCCTTGACGATGACGACGTGCCCGAGCTCACCCCCGGCAAAATTGAAGCCGGAGTAGATCTTCCCGTCGATGATGATACCGCCGCCGACGCCGGTGCCGAGCGTGATCATCACGCTGTTCTTTGTGCCGCGTGCCGCACCGGCGAGTGCCTCCGCAAGGGCGGCGGCGTTGGCATCGTTCTCGACGTACACTTTCGGTACGGCGAGGTGGCGCATAAACTCTTTACCGATCTCGAAATGACGGAAGGGGAGGTTGCAGGAATATTCGACGGTCGCCGTCTCGCGGTTGCAGACGCCGGGCGATGCGATTCCCGCATAGGCAACCTCGGAGAGCGGGATGCCCGCTTCCTCGAGGAGAGTCGCCGCCAGTTTCGCCATGTCGGCGACGATGGCTTCCGCGCCGCGCTCGGGCAGGGTAGGCACGCTCCCTTTTCTGACGACCTTCATAGCTTCGTCAACGATACCGACGGCAATATTGGTACCGCCGAGATCTACACCGATATAATACATGATAAAAAACTCCTTTGTGAAGTGGAACCGCGCAGAGAAAGAGACCCGGGATGCCGTATCCGCGCGTGACAGTATAACTATAGCACACAAAACTCGCCTGTGTCAATAAACACTTGTACGCCCATCGATGCCCCGCCGAATAACAGCAACGTGCGGGGCAACATAGAGCGCGCCATATCAGCGAATGCCCGGGACAACGCAACGCGCATTGACACCGAATACTGCCGTCGGTGCGCGCTGATCCGCCAAATAAATGGCGCAAAGGGCATGAGATGTTAACCGCGCAGAGACAGACGCGGGTTGCACAGGATCCTCCGAGAGATGCGTCGCGTCGGATGGCAGAGCGGGAACCCGCGCATCTGTCGGAGATAGGACAAGAGACGATGGCGGGAGACGATGATGCGTGACGGAGCAACGTGACGAGAAAAAGCAGGAATGATACCGTAAAAAATACAGAAACGGTTTTGTGCATACCGCACAAAACAAAAAATAGCCTGCCGAAACGTAAATAATGCGTTACAACGTTTTTGTTCATGTGTAAATACAATTTACCTACCATCTTCTTTAAGCGTTGATGTTTGTCTTCTGAAACAAAGATGAGCCGAAATATTTTAGAAAATCAGGGCAATTGGACGTAAATACAATTTACATATCGCTACCATCTCCGCCACATACCGGCATTGGACAGTCAAAAGGTGGTATTTGAAATAAAAACTTTGTGAATTTATTAACAAAGTTAACAAAAATCTGTGAACAAAAGACAAATTACGACCTTTTGGCGGCGATTGACAAGCCGGGGAGGGTCTGCTATATTGTTTATATCTGTACGCGTACACGCGTATTTGCACGCTTTGTTATCGGAGTTTTTTTCGGAGGAAACACGCATGAAAGCAAACAAATTTGTCCGATTCCTGTGCCTGCTTCTGACGCTGGCTTGCTGCGGAGGGGTGCTGGTCGCCCTGCCGGTTGCCGCTGCGTCCGGGGACAGCAGTGCGCAGGCGAACCTTTCGGACATGAAAAAGTATCTGGCGGCTGATTCGTACGCGGCGTATATTGCCGACAAGATCAGTCGGGGGATCCTGCCCGGTCGGGCAGGGGTCCTGATCTCCTCGCCGAATCTCGGCGCGTCGTCGGAGGGGGCAAAACTCCTCGACAGCGATGCCGCATGGCAGGAGAGCGTGAGTTCCGATACACACGATTTCCACTATACCGGCAACCGGGAGGAAGATCACTCGGGGGCTGTCCTTTCTCCTGCGACCGGCGCCACGGCGTTTGAGATCGTCGTCCCGGAGGGGGGCGCAGGTCTTTATTACATAGCGATTCAATACTATTCCCTCACGCGAAATTCAAAAGTGAGTTCCATTGAGCGGAAGCTGTATATTGACGGGGAACTGCCGTTCTCGGAGGCAAACCTGATTTCGCTGAACAAGGCGTGGACTTACAAATACAAGGTCGGTACCGACGCCGACGGGAACGATATTTACGCGGAAGCCGCCGATGCGGTGGGGTCGTGGGATAAAGATCGCGACAATCTCGGGTTCTCGCAGGATCTGAACGGCAACGACCTGACCCCGACCATTACCCAGTTCGGTCGTTGGCAGACCTACCTTTGCGCCGATTCTGAGGGCTATTCGAGTGACTATTATCGTTTCTACTTAACCGAGGGTAAGCACACCATCACGCTCGACGCGATTCGTGAAGAGGTCGTCATCGGTGACCTGCTCGTCGTGCCGATCGACGACGCCGAATACGGTGTGCCCACGTACAGCGAATATCTCGAGAAGTATCGTGGGCAGCCGGATGCGCCCGCCGGGACCAAGGTCTCTTTCGAGGCGGAAAAACCGTCGATCGTTTCCGACTCGTCCGTCGCTATGACGAACAATAAGAACTCCGCCATCACCTCTCCCTCCTCTCCGTTCTCCGATCTCTATAACGTCATCGGCGCGAGCTCGTTCAGCAGCGTCGGTCAGTGGGCGGCATACAATTTCACCGTTCCGACGAGCGGCATGTACGAAATTTCGATGCGGTATCTACAGTCCGCCCTCGAGGGGATGTTCATCTCCCGTACCATTCGTATCACGTCGAACGGCGAGGGAGACGGGCTCGGTCGCTACGGGCTCCCGGACGGGACGGCGGCTCTGCCGTTCCGAGAGGCATTCAATACGCGTTTCAATTACGTGAAAGACTGGCAGATCTCCTCCCTCACGGACGGGAACGCGACCTTCAAGCTCTACTTCCAAGAAGGTGTCCACTACACCATTTATTTTGAAGTCGGGCTCGGCGCGCTGGCGGAACAGCTCCAGATCGTCGAGAACGCCATGACGGAACTGAATAGCTGCTACCTTGATATTCTCCGCCTGACGGGATCCGACCCCGACGAATATCAGGATTACAACTTTGAGGATGTGCTCCCCGACGTCATGTACACGCTGAACAAGCAGGCGACCGTCCTCGAGGACGTGCGCAACGAGTTCGAGCGTATCTGCGGCACGAGCGGTGCCCACCTCGCGACACTTGAGAACGTGTACCGACTGGTCTATACCATGACCGACGAGGACGAGATTGCGAAGAACCTCAAGAACTTCAAGACTTACCTCGGTACGCTCGGTACATGGCTGTCGACCTCCAAGGCGTCAACCCTGGTCATTGACTACATTTCCGTGCAGGCGCCCGATACGAAGGCGCCGAAAGCCAACGCGAACTTCTTCCAGTCCGCATGGTTCGAGATCCGTGCGTTCTTTGCTTCCTTCTTTACGGATTACGACCAGATGGGTGTCCGCGATGAGAGCGCGCTCGGGGAAGAGGCGCTGGTCGTCTGGATCGCCACCGGTCGTGACCAGAGCAAGGTCGTCCGGAGCCTGATCGACTCCGACTTCAGCAACTACTGCAAGGATAAAGGTTATCCGTCGCTCGCCGTGTCTCTCAAACTGGTGACTGCGGGTACGCTCCTGCCCTCCATTCTGGCAGGGAAGGGGCCGGACGTTTACATGGGTCTGGACTCGGCGACGGTTATGAACTACGCGATCCGTGAGGCGGTTCTGCCGCTGCAGGATCAGGAGGGATTCGCCGAACATACGGGAGACAATTTCGCCGAGTGCGCGATTGATTCCGTCACCCTTTTGCAGAAGACTTACGGGATCCCGATGTCCATGTCCTTTGCGATGATGTTCTATCGCATGGACTTCCTCGTGGACATGATGGGCGATAACGCCAAGGTGCCGCGCACCTGGGACGATCTGCTCTCCCTCCTCCCGGATCTGCAGGCGAACAACATGGAGATCGGTCTGAACTACACGCTCGCTCTTGATTTCTTCCTTTATCAGAACGGAGGGAATATGTGGCGGTATATCGACGATCCCGAGTATCAGGGCGCGCAGATCGGTCTGGATACCGATGAGGGGCTCCGGGCGTTCAAATTCTGCTGCAGTCTCTATACCGACTATTCCTTCCCGGTATCCTACGATGCCGCGAACCGTTTCCGTACCGGCGAGATGCCGATCGTGATTCAGGACTATGTCTCGCTCTACAACCAGTTGGTGGTGTACGCGACGGAGCTCGACGGTCTGTGGAGTTTCTCGCATATCCCGGGTGTCGAGCAGAGCGACGGCAGCATCAATTACACCGCCATCGCAAATGTTTCTTCCGCTATTATTACTAAGAGCGCGCAGGAGCGCGCGAAGAAGACCGGCACGGACAGAATCGCCGAGGCATGGCACTTCGTCAGATGGTGCACCGAGGCGGATTACGTCAGCCAGTATTCCAACCGCATGGTCTCCATCCTCGGGCCGTCTGCGAAATATGCCGCTGCGAACCTGCATGCGTTCGACGATATGTCGTGGACCTCTGCCGAGCGCAACGCGATCCTCGAACAGATTCAGCATCTGGACGCGATCGTGAACTACCCCGGCTCCTACATCATCGCTCGTTATACCGATTTCGCTTTCTACGCCGCGGTCAACGACCGTAAAGACGCTGTCGAGGCGCTCCGCAGTTACATCGGCGCCATCAACGCGGAAGTCACGCGGAAGCGGGAAGAGTTCGGCATGAAGACGCTGGAGACCGGCGAAGTACCGCCCTCCTATGAACACGCCGGCAACTGAGCCGAATCCACTGAAAGATCGTAAGGAGAAAAACTATGTCGAAACAAACTGTCGATACGATCGAGACGAGCACACAGCCGGCGCCGTCCGGCATGGCGGTTGATACCGTCCATCGCCCCGTCTCGAGACAGGAAATGACACGCGGACAGTGGATCTGGAAAGAAATGAAGCGCAACAAGGTCGCTTATCTCATGGTAGGCCCCTTCATGGTGCTGTTCTTCGTGTTCACGATTCTGCCGGTCGCTCTGTCCATCGGATTCAGTTTCACGGATTTCAATATGCTGCAGACGCCGCATTTCAAAGGACTGTCGAACTTTATCCGTCTTTTCACGCAGGATGAAATCTTTCTGAAAGCCTGTAAAAACACGCTAATTTTCGCGTCTGTGACGGGGCCTGTCTCCTATATCATGGCGCTGCTCATCGCGTGGTTCATCAACGAACTGCCGCCGAAAGTGCGTGCGGTCGTTACGCTCGTCTTCTATGCGCCGTCCATCTCCGGTAACGTGTACATGATTTGGCAGACGCTGTTCTCGTCCGACTCTTACGGGTGGGTCAACGCGTGGGGCATCAAGCTAGGCATCATCAGCTCACCGATCCTCTGGTTCAAAACAGAGGAATACGTCATGCCGCTGTGTATCGTGGTCGCGCTCTGGACCTCACTCGGTACGACGTTCCTGGCATTCATCGCGGGTCTGCAGGGCGTTGATCGCTCGCTCTTCGAGGCGGGTGCCGTCGACGGGGTCAAGAACCGCTGGCAGGAGCTTTGGTATATTACCTTGCCCGCCATGCGTCCGCAGCTGATGTTCGGTGCCGTTCTGTCAATCACGCAGTCGTTCGGTTTCGGCGCAATCGTCACGGCGCTCTGCGGGATGCCGTCCGTCAACTATGCGGCGCATACCATCATGCACTGCCTCGACGACTACGGCGGTCAGCGGTATGAGGTTGGTTACGCGTCGGCGATCGCTGTATTCCTGTTTGTCATCATGCTGTCGTGTAACTTCATTATTAAGAAAGCACTTTCAAAGGTGGGCGAGTGATATGGAGAAGATCAAATACAAAAAAATCCGCACTCGCGGCCACAAGGTCATTCTGAACCGCAGCGCGGGCGGCGACGTCGGTATCACGATTGTTTTGACCATCATGGGACTGTTCATGTTTCTCCCCATGTACTATGTGGTCATTCAGTCGCTGAAGCCGCTGGATGAGCTCTTCATGTTCCCCCCGCGTTTCTGGGTCATGAGTCCGACTCTCGACAACTTCAAGGATCTGTTCATCCTGATGAACGATTCCTGGGTGCCGTTCTCCCGCTACATATTCAATACGGTGTTCATCACCGCCTGCGGTACGGTAGGGAACCTGCTCCTCGCGTCCATGACGGCATACGCACTTTCCAAGTTGCGTTTCCCGGGGCGTAACTTCATGTTCCAGCTTATCGTCATGTCCCTGATGTTCCACTCGACGGTCAACCAGGTGACGCACTTCATCATTCTTTCGTCTTTCGGGCTGATTGACAACTATCTTGCCATCATTCTGCCCGCCCTAGCATCCACCCTCGGTCTGTACCTGATGAAGCAGTTCATGGAATCGAGCGTCTCGGATGCGGTTCTCGAGAGCGCACGTCTCGACGGCGCGAGTGAATTCCGCATCTACTGGACGATCGCGATGCCGATGGTCAAACCGGCATGGCTGACGCTGATTATCGAGACGTTCAAGGGGCTGTGGAACACCGGTGCGTCGATCTACATTCACTCCGAACAGCTAAAGACGTTTAACTACGCGATCGGTCAGATCCTCTCCGGCGGTATCGCCCGTTCGGGTGCCGGCGCGGCATCGACGGTCATCATGATGATCGTCCCGATCCTGATTTTTGTCATCAACCAGTCCAAGATTATCGAGACGATGGGTTCGTCCGGTATGAAGGATTAAAGGAGGTACGTTCGATGAAAAAGAAACTGCTCAGCGCGTGCCTCATTGCCTTCGCCCTCATCATGTGCCTCGGCACCTATGTGGCGGCGGATACGCCCCCGTACGATACGTACACCTATTCCATCAACGGATACGCCATGAAGTCTCCCGCCGCCTATGCGCCGCTGTCCGCTTCGCTCAGCGCGCAGTCCATGACCTCGATCACCCAGAAGGTCGAGTTCGGCGAGGTCCTCAGCGACATTTGCACCGACTCCGACGGATGGGTGTATATCGTCGACCGGACGAAGGCACGGGTCACGGTTCTGAACGCCTCCTACAAGGTCGAATACATTCTCGAGACGTTCCAGTCTCCCGCGCGGGATAACGACACGTTCTCGGAACCGCAGGGGATCTACGTCAGCGAGGACGCGATCTACGTCTGCGATACGCTGAATGAGCGCATCGTTGTCTTTGACCGCAAAACCCGTTACTGCCGGAGCGTCGTGACGGCGCCGGACAACAGTTACTTCCAGGAGACGACCCGCGCGGACGGCACGGTCAGCGAACCCCGCTATACGTTCAAGCCGATTTCCTGCGCCGCCGACCAGTTCGGCAGACTGTTTGTCATCTCCTCCGGGTGTAACCAAGGTGTCATCGTCATGGACGAGGACAACAACTTTACCGGCTTCATCGGCGCACAGAAAGTCACCTATTCCGTATTTGATATGTTCTTCCGCCGCTTTGAGAGTGACGAGGAGCGCGCCAAACGTATCAATAATGTCTCGGTGAACCTTGACAGACTGGCGCTGGAGCATGGCGACCACGGCGACTTCATCTATGCCGTCACCACCAACTTCGACACGGACGGTGAGAAGGCGCAGGAAGAGGCGATCGTCAGCAAAGACGCCGATCATTCCCCGGTTAAAAAACTGAACGCGAACGGCGACGAGATCCTGAAGCGTAACGGTTTCTTCGACTGCGGCGGTGAAGTCATTGTCAAGCGCAGCTCTCTGACGAACAACATTTACGGTGTCTCGAAGATTTCCGATGTCGCGATCGGACCCGAGGGAACGTTCACGCTGCTCGACAAAAAGCGCAGCAAGCTGTTCACCTACGACTCGAACGGTCAGCTGCTCTTTGCTTTCGGTGACTTCTCCGAGCTCTATCAGAACGGCGCCCTCAACCAAGGGAAGGCGCTCGCGATGGACTACCAGAAAGTCACGGCAGAGGACGGTACGGTGACGTACAACCTGCTTGTCATGGACGTCGAGACGCGCACGATCACGGTGTTCACGCGTACCGATTACGGCGATCTTCTGATTCAGGCGCTCGCACATGAAAACGCCCGTGACTACGAGGCATCGGCACAGGACTGGCGGGATATCATCGGTGCGAACAACAACTTTGATGCGGCATACGTCGGTGTCGGTCGGTCTCTGTATTATCAGGGCAGATACGACGAGGCGATGGAATACCTGAAAGCCGCGAAGGAAACCACGTATTACGCACAGGCAAGCTCCGCGAAGAGCCAGGAACGTATGGTGAAGTATCCGATCCTGCCGCTTGTCTATGTGGCGATCGCGATCGTTATCATCGTTCTGTTCATCAAACTGATGACTTATGCCAAACGCATCAACTATCAAGGGAACTTCAAGACCGGCAAACGCACCTACTGGGAAGAACTCATGTATGCGTTCTACGTTTCGTTCCACCCGTTCGACGGATTCTGGGATATCAAGCACGAGCACCGCGGCTCTTTGCGCGGCGGGCTCACCATTCTCGGCATCAACGTGCTGGCATCGTATTATCAGGCGATCGGCAAATCCTATCTTGCCAACCCGACAGGATCGTATTCCTCTTTCTGGACGCAGCTCCTTGCCATCTTCGTTCCCGTCTTCCTCTGGGCGATTGCCAACTGGTGTCTGACGACACTCTTTGACGGGGAGGGGAGCTTCAAGCAGGTGTTGATTGCTTCCTGCTACGCGACGGCGCCTCTGCCGTGGTTCATGGTCATCAGTACGCTCATGACGAACCTGTCTTCCTCGATGAGCGAGGGGCTCACGACCTTCATTATGGTCATCGGCTATATCTGGGTCGCGTTCCTGCTGTTCTTCGGAATGCTCGTTGTGCAGGACTATTCTCTCGGGAAAAACGTCATTACTTCGCTCGGTACCGTGCTCTGCATGGCAGTCATCATGTTTATCGTGATTCTGTTTGCCAGCCTTGTGAATAACCTGGTTGGATTCGTGTCCGGCATTATAACGGAAATCAGCTATCGATCGTAAGAGTATAGGAGATACAGAAAATGAAAAAGTTAATATCCGGTATACTCGTCCTTTCGATGGTACTCGGGGGGCTGATGATGCTGCCGCTGATGTCTTTCGCGGCAGACGACGATCTGCCCGTCCTGGATCCGAAACCGTACACCGATTATACCAACAGCAAATCGACCGGTATCCTCGACATTGTGCTGGATCAGTCGTATTCGAACGCACAGGAGAAGATCGACGGCGATCCGAATATGCGCCTGTGCGTGACATACGGTGCGTATGAACTGTATGTCAATGCGTATTCCGGCGAGGTCTACGTCAAGGATACGATGACAGGGAACATCCTGACCTCCAATCCGTATGACAGCACGGCGGCGATGGCATCGAAGGGTGCGAGACAGGAGGCGATGAGCCAGCTGATCCTGCAGTACCACGATCCGAACAACTCGACGAGCAAGTCGACGACGCTCACGAGCTTCACGGACGCGGCATGCCACGGTCAGATTTCTGTGACGCCGATCGAGAACGGTGTCCGTGTCAGCTATATTTTCGGTAACATGACCAAGCGGTATATGCTGCCGGCTTCCATTCCGGCGAAGGTGTTCGCCGAAAAATTCCTCATGAACGCGCAGAAAGCGTCGATCGACAATATCCGTGCGGAGATCGCCAAGCACACGGAGATTACCGACGAGATCGAAGTGATCCTTGCAAGCTATGAGGCATTCAGCGCTCTGCCTTCCAGTCAGGAAAAATGGAACGTGAATGAACTTTACGGGACCTACGGTGACGGACAGGAATTCGTCTCATGGGGGAACCCGTATATGTTCGACGCATGGAAGCGGTATATTGCAGGGCAGCTGCAGGATTTGTTCCCCCGCGGCTCCGAGCTCGGCAGGACCGTTTACAATGACGTAGAGGCAGGGTATAAGAACTCGGACTGCAATATCATTATGTCCGCCTACGAATACCGCTCCGCCTATTCTTTCGGCCGACTGAAAACGACGATCGGCAGTGACCTCGGCGGCTGCACGCGTGACGCGTGGGGCGACGCCTTCAACTACGCGGCGATCGGTAAAGACAGCGAGGGGAATGATCTGGATAAATCCGCGTGGGATCCCATTTACCGCGACACGATCGAGTATATGCGGGCAAATGCGGAAGAGAAGACGCTCACCTATGTCAATGATGCGGAAGAAACCGTCACCGAGACGTTTATGTGCTACCCCAACACCTGCTTTGTGTTGCAGACGGCACCGTCCAATATCAAAGCGTCGAATGAACGTCGTTTTCTCAGCCACGCGACCGATTTTACGATGGCAGACGTGCTGGATGCAGAGGCGACGGTCGGTTATACCGAGCCGGTCGTGAACAACGCGACATTCCGCGCATCACTCGAATATGTCCTCGACAAATCGGGGCTCACCGTGACGATGCCGGCAAAGAGTCTTGTGTATGACGAGACGCAATACGCCGTGGACTATATCAGCGTGCTGCCGTATTTCGGCTCCGGCAAGGCACAGGAGGGCGGGTTCCTCCTGTATCCCGACGGCTCAGGCGCCATCATTGACTTCGACGACTATCAGGATACGGCGTCGAGCGTGTACGGGAAGGTCTACGGACAGGACTACGCATTCTATTCCATCACGGGGAAGCACCAGCAGTCGATCTCGCTCCCCGTATACGGCGCGGTTCACAATGTCCGCTCGTATTACATGGCGTTCCCCCGCGATGCGGCAGGTAACCAAAAGACCGTTAAGGTCTCCGAGCGTTCTTATCGTCTCGGGCAGAATCCGTCGACCGCGTACCGTCCCAGTTATGCATATGATACGGATAGCGAAAAGTTTTATCTGCTCCTGCCCGATAACAAACGGGAAGAAGTCAATTCCGTCTGGATGTACAGCGAAGGCGACGGATACAAACTCTGGGAGATTGACACCGACCAGATGTCCTACACCAAGTGGGCGGAGGCGGCGAATAAAAATCTCGAGCAGTATGCCGACCGACCTTTCGGCGCGGTGTACAGTGTAGGGGAAGATACGTCGACGACCGGGTTCCTCGCGGTGTTGGAAGAGGGCGCGTCTCTCGCGACTCTCTATGCGCTGGTCAACGAATCCGGCAACCAGTCGAGACCGTTTACCGCGATCTATCCGCGTTTCGCGCCGCGCCAGAGCGATAAGTACAGCCTCGCCAATGCCAACAGCGAGACGACGGATGCGACGCCGTTCAGCATTCTGGCGGACGGTAAGTATCACGGAGATTACTCCATTCGGTACATTTCTCTCGCCGACGAAAAGACGGCGACCGCTCTCGGTGCCACCTCGTACTACCCGACGACCTATACGGGCATGGCGACCGCTTATCGCGACTACCTGACGCGCGGCGGGGTTCTGACCGCTCTCGAGAATCTCAAGGCGGATCTCCCGCTCTATATCGAGTCGTTCGGCACGATACTGGCAGTTGAAAAGCACCTGTCGATCCCCATTACGGTCGATGTCGCACTCACGACCTTCGATCAGGTCGGGACGATGTACGATGAACTGAAAGAGAACGGGATTTCCAATATCAAGTTCCGTCTCACCGGATTTGCGAACGGCGGGCTTCTTTTGCCGACGTATCCCGTCACTCTCAAGTGGGAGAGTGAAGCGGGCGGTAAGCGCGATTTTAAGAAACTGATTGAGAAACTGTCCGGGGAAGACACCGGGGTAGAACTGTTCCCGAACTTCGACTTCCTCTACACGACCTCGGATAAGAATATCAAGCTGAAGAAGTACGGCGCCCGCAGCGTGGATAACCGCTATGCGTGGCATCAGACGTACAGCGCCGTTTACCAGACCTACACGGCGATGGGCGGCATCGTCATATCGACGGATATGCTGGAGTCTTCTTTCCGAAAATTCAATCGGAAATACGCGAAATACGATCTCTCGTCGCTCTCGCTCGAGGCGGCGGCGAGCGGGCTCTCCTCCAACTTCAAGGAAGATAATTTCATTGACCGCGAGACTGCGCTCGACAACATGACCTCGTTCCTCCGCACGGTGCGCGAATCCGGCTACGATTCCCTGATGGGGACAGGCGGTAACGTGTATGCGCTCCGCTATATGGATTACCTGCTCGAAGCTCCGCTGGAATCCTCGCACTTCAGTGCAACTTCGTACGCGATTCCTTTCTGGGGCATGGTCATGCACGGTTCTCTGCAATACGCGGGGAAACCTTACAACGAGCAGGCAAACAAGGCAGAGGCCTTCCTGCGCGCGATCGAATCCGGCGCATCCCTCTACTATCTCCTGTCGTATGATAATACGCAGCTCCTGAAGGACACGTACAAGAACGACTACTATTCCGTCAGTTACGGCATCACCAAGGATTCCATGATGGCGGACTATCAGCGTCTCAATGCCCTGATCGGCGGACTGCAGAACTACATCATTTCCGATCATCGCAGTGTGTATGCGGAGCAGAAGAAGACTGCTGCCGATATTGCCGCGCAGCAGGAGGAGCTCCGGGAAGAGTTCTATCGGCAGCTGGTTTCGACCGCCGATCTTCGGGTCGAAGAAATGAAGGCGCTGCTCCGTGACTATATCACGGGCAAAGAAGAATCGCCCTCCGCGTTCGGGAGTAATGCCTACCCGAGCAACAGGGATGATAAGAAAGCGGTTCAGGCGTTCATTCGGCAACACCTGAGCGCCATTCGGACCTATCTCGGTGACGCGTATCCTGTGGATATCACAGACCCGACCGCGTATATCACCGATCCCCAGTACCAGCAGATCTGGACGGCGTTTGCGACGGCGATGCCGGCGGCAGATGCCGTGTACGGTAAGAAGATCGCCGTTTCGTTCGATCGCGACGGCGTGCTTGCGAGCGCGCTTGACAAGACCTTTACGGAGGCGCTCGACGATACGTATCGCGCGAGACTCACGGACTTCATGGATGCGAGAGAAGACGCGACGGCGGATTTCGTACTGCGGATCGGCAGCATCGAGTATGAATCGGCGTATAAGTATTTCACGCGTTCCGATGGGCTTTCCGATGCTTACGTGGCAACGTGGTCGACGATCGATGACCATTCGGTTGTCATCGTCACCTATTCCGACGGGACGAACCGGGTGAGGTTCCTTCTGAACTTCAACCAGTTCGCCGTCAATGTCCGCCTCGACGGTCGTGTCTACACGCTGTCGAAATACGGCTATGAAAAACTTGACTGAGGGAGGAGGATCACATGAGCGAACATGAGACTGTCGCGGCTGTGGCAACCACAGCACGACCTAAGAAAAAACTTCCGCTGCTTCGGAAATCCTCTCTCTCGGAGAAGAAAGCACGCACCGGCTGGCTGTTTGTCCTGCCGTTCGTCATCGGGCTGGTGCTGATTTACCTGCCGATTCTGATCGACTCGTTCTGCTTCAGTTTCCTTTATGTGACGGAAGGTAAGAACGGGGCGAGAATCGTCACGAACCTCGGGCTCTCCGCCTATCGCAGTGCGCTCAGCACCGAATTCCTCAAGACGTTGCTTCAGGGCTTCCAGCAACTGATCCTGAACGTGCCGGCGATTCTGGTGTTCTCGCTGTTCATCGCCGTTATCCTCAATCAGAAGATGGTGGGGCGCGCCGCATTCCGTGCAATCTTCTTCATCCCCGTTATCCTTGCGACGGGTCTTATGGACTCGGTTAACGCGGCAGATGCAATCTCGGGCTCGACATCCATCGATGACGGCTCGAGTACGGCATCGTCGGGGACGCTGATTTCCATGATGGACGTCGAGGCGCTGTTCTCCAACATGAAGGTGGGGACGGAACTGGTGCAGTACGTTATTGACCTTGTGAACCGCGTATACTCCATTGTCAACTACTCCGGTGTACAGATGCTGATCTTCCTCGCCGGGCTGCAGTCGATCTCGCCCTCCATTTACGAGGCGTGCCAGATTGAGGGGGCAACGAGCTGGGAGACGTTCTGGAAGATTACCTTCCCGATGATCAGCCCGATGATCCTCGTCAACGGTATCTATACCATCATCGACTCGTTTACCCGAGCGGACAACGTCGCCATGGCGTACATTACGCAGAACCTGTCGTCGGCGACGCCGGAAGTACAGGCGATGGGGAATGCCCAGTCCTGGATGTACTTCGGCATGGTCATTCTGGTCATTGCCGCATTTGCCGGTATCGCGTCGCTCTTCGTGTTCTACCAGAAGCGGGATTAAGGAGGAAAAGAAAATGGAACAACAAACAGCTCCGAAACTGCTGAAAAACACGAAGCATACGATTCGTGTGGACTATGAGGGAAAAGCAACGGCGGGGAAACGCCTGAAACTGAAGCTGACGACTCCGTCCTTCTGGATTGAGAAACTGTGGTATATTGCCCGGTTCATCATCATGCTCGGAATCTCCTACGTCATTCTTCAGCCCTTCTTCTCGCGTATCTTCCAGTCCTTCATGACCTTCGATGACTTCATTGACCCGACGGTCGGTCTGATCCCGAAGCATTGGAGCGGAGACATCTATAAGTACATCACGGTGGAGAACCACTATTTCACCTCCATGCGGAATACGTTCTTCCTGTCGCTGATCTGCGCCGTCATTCAGACGTTTATCTGCTGTATGGTCGGCTATGGGCTTTCCAAATTCAAGTTCCGCGGCAGAAAGCTGCTCTTCGCCTTCGTCATTCTGATGCTCGTCATTCCGCCGGACACCCTGCGTCTTGCGATCAAACAGCATTTCGACTTCTTTGACTTCTTCTCGCTGCTGTCGCTGGATAACAAGGGACTGATCGAGCTGATTACCGGGCACGCGATCAATATGAACGGTACCTATGCACCTTTCATCATTCTGTCGCTTGTCGGGTGCGGGTTCAAGAACAGCCTTTACATCTTCATGATGATGCAGTTCTTCAAGGGTGTGCCTGACGAACTCGAGGAATCGGCGTATGTCGACGGCTCCGGCGCGTTCCGTACGTTCATTCAGATTATTCTGCCGCTGTCGATCCCGATGATGATTACCATCTTCCTCTTCTCGTTCAGCTGGCAGTGGACGGATGAACTCTATGTCGGTATCTTCATGCAGGGCGACCAGAGCCCCATCATGCTGGCAAGCTCGCGCTTCTGGAGCGTGATTCCCGCCAGCCTGAAGGTCAATCGCACAGGTAGTGACCTCTTCTATAACGCCATTAAAAATACCGCCGCGATGATGGTGATAGCGCCCCTGATTCTGATCTACCTATTCGGTCAGAGATATTTGGTGCAGGGGATTGAGCGCTCGGGTATCGTCGGTTAACCGTCGGTGTCCGAAAGCAAAAATCAATCACCGAAAACCTAAAGACTCCGCAAAAAATCTCATTAAAAACCCGGCACCGCCGCAGCGGTGCCGGGTTTTCTCTTATCGCGTGGGAGACACGCCGTGGGTGTCGGGGGTGCCTGTCACGTCGCAGACGATGATGGTGCGGCGGCAACTCATCGGGCGCCCCGGGGGCAAAGTGCAGTGCCGGGACAGGGCAGGACAGGACGGACAGGACAGGCGGCGCGGAGGTGCCGCCTGAGGCGAATTTGCCGTGTCAGAGGCTTGCAGGCTCCGGGGAGAATATCTTATACTCCCCGGGGCGGAAAAAGGTACGGTAGATGTTTTCCATGGCGTCGGCGGCATCGCCGCCGACGGCGTGCGAGCGACAGGCGAGGGAGAGAATCTCATAATCAATGCCGCCGTCCGCCTGCGTGAAAACGCCGGTCTCCCGAAGTCCGTTCCGCAGGTAGAACCGCTTGCGGCGCGTGCGGATTTCAAAGGCGTCTGCGTCGGGGGCGCAGTCGATGCGCTCGATCTCCGCCATGACGGCGCGCGCATCGGGGAGAGCCGACGGGAGCAGGGAGAGGACGGTACTGCCAAGCCCGCGTCCGCGCGCCGCTGACGAAACGGCGAGATAGTCGAGGAGCCAGACGTCGCCGCGGTCGGGCATTTCAAGAATGGCGTAGGCGAGCGCTTCGCCGCCGTCCGTCAGCACGAAGGTGCGGTTCTGCCCGCGGTCGTAGAGGGACAGTAAAAGCGAAAGCGGCTTGATCTCCTCTTTCGGGAAATCCTGCGGCATACGATCCCGCCATAAGGTACATAGATCGTCGCGGCTCAGTTGTTGCAGTGTGGCAGCCATTGGTGTACTCCTTGGGTGTTACGATGAGATGATTATACCACAAACGCCATGCCGGGGCAAGCCTTACAACCAAGGGGAAGAATCGTGGGGCCTTTGCCGTCGATCCGGCGGACAGAATGTTGACAAAGACAGGCGGTCGGGGTAAAATACTAGATGAAAATCAAAGCCCCTGTGGTCGGGGGCAGTCACGGAGAAATCTTGTATGCTGAATCGTTTTTCGAGGACGCAGTTGCTCCTCGGTGCCGATGCCATGGAGAAACTGCGCGATTCGCGCGTCATCGTATTCGGCGTGGGCGGCGTCGGCGGCTACGCCGTTGAGGCGCTTGCCCGCTCGGGCGTCGGGGCGATCGACGTCGTGGATAATGATACGTTCTGTGCGTCGAACCTGAATCGGCAGATTCTCGCGACGGAAGCGACGCTCGGTCGGTATAAGGTGGACGCGGCGCGGGATCGGATTCTGTCGATCAATCCCGATTGCAACGTCGGCACCTTTAAGACCTTTTACCTGCCGGAGACGGAGTCAGAGTTTGATTTCACGCAGTACGATTATGTACTCGATGCGATTGACACCGTGGCGGGGAAACTCGCCCTGATCGCGAACGCCCACCGCGCGGGCACGCCGATTATCTCTTCCATGGGCGCGGGGAACAAACTGGATCCCGCCGCCTTCCGCGTGGCGGATATTTACAAGACGAGCGTCTGCCCGCTCGCGCGTGTCATTCGTACCGAGTGCAGGAAACGCGGTATCAAGCATCTGAAAGTCGTCTATTCGGAAGAAAAAGCACGTCGCCCTCTGATGCAGGAGGGCGACGATGGGCACGGAGACGCGGTAGCCGCACAGGGGGGCTCCTCGCGCTGCAGCGTGCCGGGGTCGGTCGCGTTCGTGCCGTCTGTTGCCGGGCTGATCATGGCGGGGGAGGTCGTCCGCGATCTCACGCAGGGACTCATACCGAATACGGATTGATTGATACCATTCGGAAAGCGTGCTTTCCGAATAGATATACCGGAAATATCGGGGTCGTTTTCACCTTTGCTCGGCAGAATGCCCGGTATTTCCGGTTTTTAATCTGATTTTTCTTTCACCTCTACCCCCGCGTGTTACACAAAAACAAATGCATAGCGCAAAACATGCCGCCGGAATGTGAAGCACGCTTTCCGAACTCGCGGCGGCTGTATCCGCCCGTTTTTTGCGGCAAACTGCCCATGGTGAAAGCCGCCGTTTTGTACGGTTTTTCTGGCATTTTGGCATTGCTTTTGCGCGATGAATCGGCTATGATGTAGGAGAGTATATGCGCGCGGCGCGCGCCGGCATCAAAGGAGAGTATATGGGAACAGAGAATAATCGCTTTAACGACTGGGTCGTCTATCAGATCTATCCGCGCAGTTTCTGTGATTCGAACGGTGACGGGATCGGGGATCTGAACGGCATCCGGCAGAAGATTCCGCATCTGCGTGACCTCGGTGTGAACGCCGTCTGGATCTCGCCGTGCTACAAGAGTCCGAATTACGATAACGGGTACGATATCGCCGATTACCGTGATATTATGGACGAGTTCGGCACGCTCGACGACTGGAAGCGCCTCGCGGCAGAGCTACATGCGGACGGCATTCGTCTTGTGATGGATCTAGTCGTCAATCACACCTCCTCGGAGCATCGCTGGTTCCGTGAGGCACGGCAGTCGCGCGATAACCCTTACCATGACTACTACATCTGGGCGGACAAACCGCGGAATGACTGGCATTCGCTCTTCGGCGGGAGCGCGTGGGAATATAATCCCGCGACGAATGAGTATTATCTCCATTCCTTCGCCGTACAGCAGCCCGATCTCAACTGGGAGAACCCCGCCGTGCGCCGGGAGTGCTGTGACATCGTTGATTTCTGGACGGATCTCGGCGTGGACGGCTTCCGCTGTGACGTGCTGGACTTCATCGCCAAGGATTTTGACCGGGGTCTGATGTTGAACGGCCCGCACCTCCATGAATACATTCACGAGCTCTTCGGGCGTGAAAAGGTGCGGCACCTCTTCACGGTGGGCGAGTGCCAGTCGGATGAGCAGACGATCTGCGACATCTGCGGTAAGACGCGCGATGAGCTGAAATCCGTCTTCCAGTTTGAACATATCCACCTCGGCAGGTCGGATAAGTACACGCCCGCCTCCTATACCGGCGACGAGATCCGCAACGTGCTTGTCAAATGGCAGGACTTCACGGCGGCGCGCGACCTGAACTATATCCTGTTCACGGATAACCACGACCAGCCCTATTACATCTCACGGCTCGGGAACGACCGGGAGCTCCGCTACGAGTGCGCGACGGCGTATGCCGCGATGTTCTATCTGCTACGCGGGATTCCGTTCATTTACGAGGGGCAGGAGTTCGGCTCTGCTAACTCGCATTATGACGATATTGTCGCTTTCAACGACGTCGAGTCGGTCAATTACTACCACGCGAACGAGGGGAAAAAGCCGCATGACCTCCTGATACGGGAAATCAACTACGGGAGCCGCGACAATACCCGTCGCCCCATGGCATGGACGGACGACCCCGCACATCACTTCGGCTTTACGACAGGGGAGCCGTGGCTCCCAATGCCCTCGCGCGCCACCGAGATCAACCTCGCGCGCGATCTTGCCTCCGAAAAGTCGGTGTATCGGTTCTACCGCGAGGTTCTGCGCCTCCGCGCATCGAGTGACGCGGTGAAGGACGGCGTATTCCGCGACCTAACCCGTGCGCCGGGGAGCTTCGTGTACAGCCGCACGCTCGGCGATGAGGAGATCATCGTCGCCGTCGCGTTCGAGAAGCCCGTCAGCGGGATTCTCCCAGCAGATCTGACCGCCGCCTATCGTCCGGTGTTGATGAACCTCCCGACCGAAACGCCCTTCTCCGACGCCTTCTCGCCCTTCGAGGTGCGTGTGTACCGTAAGAATGCGGCACAGTGACGGGGACTCGGAGAAAAATCGCAAACGAACGTGATCGTGGCTCGCAGGAACCTTCAAAACGAACGTAAAAAACGAATCCATTCATAGGAACCCCAAAAGCGAGAACACCGGATCAATCGAAAAGCGCGCCGCTCCTTGCGGGCGGCGCGCTCCTTTTTCGTTCGGCTTTACGATTTGCGTGGATTTTTGGGGTGTTGTGCCGTTTCTCGCCGTCCGTGTTTCGCTTTTCGTCGGCGGTCAAGCAGACAGGGCGCGTCTTTTTCAAGACGCGCCCGCATTTGAGTTGCCGTTTTTGCTGCGATGTTTTGCCCGCGCCGACAGGGCATTAGTTTTGCCCACGCCGACAGGACATTACCAAGGGGTAGGGGTGCCGCTGCTGTTATAGTGCCAGTAGTCGCCTACACAACCGCCCTTTTTACCCCGCCGCGACATAAGAAACCCCCGTTGCCTCTCACAAAAAGCAACGGGGGAAATGGTTTTTCGGAGTCTCTGTGCCGTTTTTGAGATTAGGCATTCGGCGCCCCGCCGCGCTCAGTGCGGTGCGAGGCGCGGTATTCGTGCGGGGTAATACCGGTGATTTTTCGAAAAATACGGTTGAAGTTCGCCGTGTTGTTGTAGCCGCACGCCGTCGCGACGGCGAGGACGGTGTCGTTCGTCCCCGCGAGCAGTTCGCGCGCCCGCTCAATGCGGCGGATATTGATGTAATCCCACGTCGTCATGTTGTAGGCGGCGCGGAACGCTTTGGCGAAGCGGAAACGCGATTGATTCACGGCGCCGGCGATCGCGTCGAGCGAGATGTCGCCCGTGTAGTTCGCATTGATATAGGAGAGCGCTCTTTGCAGATCGTCCATGGAATCGGCTTCCGGCAGGGCGGAGCGGGATAGATCGGCATAGCCGAAACGACGCAGGATTGTAATCAGCGCCGCCGTTAAGAGATGTTGCGCCTCGGTTACATAGCAGACTTCTTTTCGCTGACATGCGTCGCGCAGGCGCAGGAGCAACTGCCGCACTTCATCGAGCGCCGGCTGATTCCGGTCGAGCCGGTTGCGGAAATCGGGTGTACGGCAGAGAAATACGTTCATGTAGAGGTTGTCCGATGCCCCCCCGCCGCCCGAGAGAAAGCCGGGCAGGAAGTGTACGTTGAGGATCCGCATGCCCGCACCGTCGCTCCTGTCGTCCACGCGAACGATGTTGTGATATTCGTTGGAGGAGAAGAGAAAGACGTCGCCCTCTCCTATATCGACCTCGCCCCCGGCGGTGCTGTAACGGCCGCTCCCCGAAAGGATGAGGGAGACTTCGAACTCCGCGTGCCGGTGATTGCGCTTCTGTCGCAGTCCGGCGGGCGCCGCGGATTCGTATAACCGGAAGATCTGATTTCCGTACCGGTCGTTGACCGTCGCGATGGATTCATGCGCCATTGGAGAGCCTCCGCAAGATTGTTTGCAAATACGGCAAGATAATTGTTGACCCGCCCCGTCGGTTCCGATACCATAAAAGCAGAACCAATCAGCGGCGGCTTCCCCTTAAAAGGGGGCGGACAGTCGGAATACGCGTTTTTGCATTTTCTCCTGTGAGTATAACACAAGTCGGCGGGAGGTGCAAGGGGCGTGCACGGATTGTTTGCAACCGGAGACAGCGGGGACATACGCCGGAACGAAGAAACGGAGTTGGCATTTATGCGTGCGGACGAACTGAAAATTACAGACCTGCGGGTGGCGGACATTGACGGGCTCCCGAAACACATGATTCTTTTGAAACTCTATACCAATGCCGGCATCGTCGGCTACGGCGAAGTGCGTGACGCGTCGAGTGCCACGTATGCCAAAATGCTCAAATCCAGAATCATCGGTGAAAATCCGCTGAACGTCGAGAAAATCTTCCATCGGATTAAACAGTTCGGCGGTCACTCCCGCCAGGGCGGCGGCGTGTCCGGCATCGAGATTGCGCTCTGGGACATTATCGGTAAGTTCTACGGAATCCCCGTCTACCAGTTGCTCGGCGGTAAATGGCGCGACGAGGTGCGTATCTACTGCGATACCGACGTGGACGGCAAACACACCGGGCACGATATGGGGATCGCGCTCAAAAAGCGGATGGAGCAGGGCTTCACGTTCCTCAAGATGGATCTCGGGATCGAACTGCTCTATGACGAGCCCGGTACGCTGAACGCGCCGCTGGGACTGATCGAGGATTATCAGAAATACAACATGAAGGCGATCTGCCACCAATCCGGCTCGATCGATAAGTCCCTCATGTTCGGGAAGAACTATCAGATTTTCACCGTGCCGCATTACGCGACGGGGATCCATATCACGGAAAAGGGGCTGGACTATCTCGAGAATTATGTGCGGGAAGTCCGCGGCGTCATCGGCTACGAGGTGCCGCTCGCGATCGACCATTTCGGTCATGTCGCGATCGAGGACGCAATCCGCTTTGCAAGGCGGCTGGAGAAATACAACATCGCGTGGATGGAAGACCTGGCACCGTGGCAAAAAACGGAGCACCTGCGGAAGTTCGCGGCAAACGCCTGCGTTCCGCTCTGCACGGGGGAGGACATCTTCCTCGCGGAGAACTTCGAGGGCGTTATGCAGGCGGGTGTCAATGTCATTCACCCCGACCTGCTCACGATCGGCGGACTGTCCGAGATGAAGAAGGTCGGCGACCTGTGCGAGAAATACGGTGTCGCGCTCGCCATCCACATGGCGGAGAGCCCGATTGCCTTCATGGCGGCGGTACACGCGGCGGCGGCGCTGAAAAACGTACTCGCCGTGGAGTTTCACTCCGTCGATCACCCCGAGTGGTTCGACCTCATTACGCCGAAGGTCACGCTCGATCACGGCTTTATGCGCGTGCCGGACGCACCGGGGCTCGGTATCGAGAGCCTGAACGAGGAGCTAGTGGAGCGGTTCCATAAGGCGGACGCCGAGCCCGTGTGGGCAGATACTTCCGCCTGGGACAAGGAATGGGCGAACGACCGCGAATGGTCATAATAGGATCGTTGCTCAACGATAAAACCGCTATCGGAAATTTTGACAGAAACGAAAAAGAGGCAACTGTATGAAAACGGCATTGGTGACAGGCTCTACACAAGGCATCGGGCGTGCGATCGCCGCACGGCTCGTGCGGGACGGATTCCGTGTCATGGTTCATTGCAGCCGTGACCTCGCGAAAGCCGAGCGCGTCAGAGACGAGATCGGTGCGCATGGGGCAGTCGTCTGCGACCTCTCCGACCGCGCACAGGTCGCCGCACTCCAAGGGCAGACGGGTGACGTGGACGTGCTGGTGCTGAACGCGAGTGTCCAGTATAAACAGAAGTGGCAGGACATCACGGACAGAGAACTGGATACGCAACTGGAGGTGAACGTGATCTCCGCCCTGCATCTCATGCAGGCGTATTACCCGGCGATGAAAAAGAAGGGCTTCGGCAGGATCATCACGATCGGCAGCGTCAATCAGCACCGCCGCCACCCGGAGCTTTCGCTCTACGCGGCGACCAAGTGCGCCGTGATGAGCCTTGTTGAGAATATCGCAAAGGAAGTCGCGCCGTTCGGCATGACGGTCAATAACGTCTCTCCCGGCGCGATTGCCACCCCGCGGAACGCAGCGGTCTATGAGGACGCGGCGGCGCGGGCGCAGGTCGAGGCGTGCATTCCCCTCGGCAGATTCGGCACGCCCGAGGAGTGTGCGGGCATCGTCGCGTTCCTCGCCGGGGAGGAGAGCGCCTATATCACCGGCGCGGACATCAAAACCGACGGAGGAATGAGTTTGTGATTCACTTTAACGCAAGAGAAGATATTATCGCCCTGACCCCGCAGTGGAAGGGGGAGCGTTTCCCGGACGGGCGCCCTCGTGTGCCGGACAGATACCTCGAAAAAATGCGCAAAATGACGCTTGAGGAGCTCTGGAAACCCATTTTTGTCAAGGGGTACGAGAGCCAGTTTGAGGGTGATCTCAAAACTTTGCATGATGACGGGCGTATTCTCATCGGTCGCGCCGTAACGGCGACCTTTGTCCCGACCCGTCCCGATCTGCATGAGACGATGTTTGCCGTCGGCGCCGAGGAGGGCAGACACGGCAACTATAATCAGTGGGTCATCGACAGTCTCGTCGAGGGGGATGTCGTCGTCGCGGATATGTACGACAAGATTTATAAAGGCACCTTCCTCGGCGGCAATCTCACGACCGCCATCAGAACCAAGACCAAGACGGGGGGCGGCGTCATCTGGGGCGGCATCCGCGATACCCAGCAGATGAAGGCAGTCGAGGGCGTGCAGGTTTATTACCGCGGGATTGACCCGACGCCGATCCGCGACTTTATTATGAAAGATTTCAACAGCGTGACCCGTATCGGTAAGGCGACCGTCCTGCCCGGCGATATTGTGTACGGCGCCGGCGGCGGCGTGCTGTTCATTCCCGCGCATCTGGTCGCCGAGGTCGTGGACGGCGCGGCAAAGACGCACGTCAAGGACGATTTCGGCTTCGAGATGATTGCGCAGAACAAGTTTACGACGGCGCAGATCGACCGCGCCACATGGACGGTCGAAATGCTGGATATGCTGACGGAATGGATCCGGACAGATCCCCGCGGCGAGAAGTACCGCGACCTCGACTGGTTGCCCGAGTACGACGCGGCGCGCAACGGAGATCCGAACGACACGCAGACGATGCTTTGACCGGCGATGGAAGAAATACTGATCTTATCGTGTGCCGACATCGCGGACGGCGGCGGCATCTATCGGTGCCGTCTCGGGGACGAGGGAACCGTCACCCCGCTGTCGTACCTTCCGTGTCCGAAGCCGATGTACGCCGTCATGGGCGGGGGACGTCTCCATGTCCTGCTGCGAGCCCCGTTTCCGGATAGTGAAAACAGCGGGTATTTCTCCTGCCTTTCGGACTTTTCCGAACGGACGGAAGTGCGGGACACACTTGGAAAGTGCGCTTGCCATCTGGCAGTGGGCGGCGGAGATGTCTATGTCACCAACTACCTGAGCGGCAACCTCGTTAGAAACGGTCGGGACGTCGTGACACATCACGGCAGGGGTGTGAACCTCCTGCGGCAGGATATGCCGCATACGCATTTCGCCGCGCTGTCTCCCGACCGACAGTATGTCCTTTCCTGCGACCTCGGGCTGGATACCGTATTCGTCTATGAGCGCGACCTGCACGAGATTTCGCGGGCGAAAGTCCCGGACGGTTACGGCGTGCGGCATCTGACCTTTTCGGCGGACGGCAGGTATTTTTTCGCGGTCAATGAACTGGTTCCGTCCGTCAGCACGTTCGCGTGGGACGACGGCAGGGCGACGTGTATCGGCACGGTGCCGCTTGCGTGTACCGTCCCCGGCGCGACAGCGGCGGCAATCCGATACGATGAGACGGAAAGCGAACTGTACATATCGGTGCGCGGCGAGGACAAAATATTTGTATTCGATATTGACGAGGGACATTTGACTCTGCGGGGGAGCGCCCCGTGTGGCGGGCGCGGCCCGCGCGATTTCGCCCTGTTCGGGGACAAAATTGTCTGTACAAACGAAAATTCGGACAGCGTGACGGTTCTCGACAAAGAGAGCCTGCGCGTGCTCGGGAGCGGGACGTTCCCGGCGCCGCTGTGCGTTTTGAAAGCAGGTGACACACATGAATTTTAGAGAAATCTGCCGCGAACGCTATTCGGTGCGTTCGTTTTCGGCGAGGCGGGTGGAGCGGGAGACACTCGACGGGATTCTCGCGCTTTTGCGGCTGGCGCCCACCGCGCTCAATCATCAGCCCTATCGCGTTCTCGTCGCAGAAAGTGACGAGGCACTCGGAAAACTGGAGGAGAGCGCCAAGGCGACCCTCTACGGCGCGAAAACCGTCCTGATCCTCTGCTCCGACCGGAGCCGCGCGTGGGCGAACCGTTACAGCGGGGAGGACGATGTCCTGCTTGATATGGGGATTCTCACGGCGACGGCGCTGTACGCCGCGCAGGAATACGGCGTGGATAGTTGCTGTGTCTGCAATTTTGATCCCGCCGCCGTGCGTGAGGCGTTTTCGCTCCCCGGGCATCTCACGCCGGACGCGCTGATTCTGCTCGGCTACCGCACGTCGGACGCTCGCCCCTCGGAGCGGCATGACCTCCGTCGCCCGACGGAAGCCTTTACCGATTTCGTCTGACCTTCGCGGAATGCCATATACCGTGGTAGTGTCCCCCAAAAACGGCAGGCGGAGCAAAACCCCCAAAGGCGCCTTGTAAAGGGCGCCTTTTTGCGTGGGGAAACGGGCGGTGTCTCGGAAAAGCAGGCGGTGTCCCATTCGGTGTATCGGTCAACAAACGATTGACAATTACGCGCGCGCCTGCTACAATGTTCCCATGAAAAACATGTGCATCGTCACCGAATGTGATTCTGCTTTCTGACGCTACGGTGAAGGACATAAAAAATCAGGAAAAGAGAACTGTTTATGACTTTGAATCAACTGCGGGTGGGAGAATCTGCCGTCATTGTCGCCGTAGGCGGCGAGGGCGCGCTCCGTAACCGACTGATTGACATGGGACTGATTCCCCGCACCAAAGTGACGCTTCGTAAGGTCGCCCCGATGGGGGATCCGATCGAGATTCATATCCGCGGGTACGAACTCACCCTTCGTCTGGAGGATGCGGCAGGTATTGTCGTCGCACCCGAGGACGTCGCCGCGACGCCCCCTCATGCAGAAAGGGAGCCGGTCGCCGCACAAAACGGCGGGGAGGCGGAATCGTGAGGTTTGCACTTGCCGGAAACCAGAACTGCGGGAAAACCGCGCTTTTCAATGCCCTGACGGGGATGCGTTGCCATGTCGGCAACTTCCCGGGCGTGACGGTGGAGCAGAAGATCGGGGAGATCCGCGGAAAGACGGATTGCTCGGTCGTCGACCTGCCGGGGATCTATTCTCTGCGCCCCTATACGCAGGAGGAGATAGTCACCCGCGATTACATCCTGAACGAGAAACCGGATTGTATCATCAATATCACGGACGCTACCAACATTGAGCGCAACCTGTATCTGACTATGCAGTTGCTCGAGCTGGACGTTCCGATGGTACTCGCACTGAATATGATGGACGAGGTGCGTGCCAACGGCGGTACCGTTGATGTCGAAAAAATGAGTCGGGAACTCGGGATTCCCGTTGTGCCGATCAGCGCACTCAAGGGGGAGGGCGTTTCGGAACTGATTGACCGCGCCATCGAAACGGCAAAGAGCCACACATTACCGATACGTGCCGACTTCTGTGATCGAAATTCCCCCTGTCATCGCTGCATCCATGCGGTCATGCATCTGGTGCAGGACCATGCCGAGGCGGAGGGGCTGCCCCTCAGGTTCTGTGCCTCCAAACTGATTGAAAGCGATAATGATATTGCCGATCGACTGCGGCTCGATGCGAATGAGCGGGAACTGATTGAACACTGCCTTGTGCAGCTCGAGGCGGAGTCAGGGCTTGACCGCAACGCCGCACTGGCGGATATGCGCTATTCTTTTATTGAGTCGGTGGTCGGTGCGTCGGTCGTGCGATGCCGCGAGAGCCGCGAGCATCGCCGCTCGGTCGCAATCGACAGGATTCTGACAGGGAAGTATACCGCGATTCCCGTATTTCTCGGTGTCATGCTTCTGATTTTTTGGCTGACGTTCAATGTCATCGGTGCCGCCCTGCAACGTCTTTTGCAGTTCGGTATCGGTAAGCTTTCCGATGTCGTGGACGCGGCGCTGACCTCTTTCGGGCTGAACCCGGTGGTTCACAGCCTGATTATTGACGGGATTTTCAACGGAGTCGGCAGTGTTTTGTCGTTCCTGCCGATTATCGTCACACTGTTCTTCTTCCTCTCCATTCTCGAGGATACAGGGTATATGGCGCGTGTCGCGTTTGTGATGGATAAGCCCCTGCGCCGCCTCGGTCTATCCGGACGCTCGTTTGTGCCGATGCTGATCGGCTTCGGGTGCTCCGTTCCCGCCGTTATGGCAACACGCACCGTTTCATCGGATCGCGACCGTAAGATGACCATGATGCTCGTCCCGTTTATGAGCTGTTCGGCGAAGATTCCGATTTATTCCGTGTTCGTCGCCGCGTTCTTCCCGGGGCGCGGAGCGCTCGTTATGTTTGCTCTGTATGTAACCGGGATTGTGCTGGGGATTCTCATGGCGCTGATTCTGGGGCATACGTCTTTCCGAGGGAAGCCCGTGCCGTTCGTCATGGAATTGCCCAATTACCGTTTCCCGTCACCCCGTAGCGTCGGACTGCTCCTGTGGGAAAAGGCGCGCGATTTTCTCGAGCGCGCATTCTCGGTGATTTTTGTTGCCACGGTGATCATTTGGTTCCTGCAGAGCTTTGATTATCACCTGAATCCCGTCACCGATTCCTCGCAGAGTCTCCTTGCCATCGTCGGGCAGTGGATCGCGGTGCTCTTTAAGCCGCTCGGCTTCGGTGACTGGCGGTTTTCGACGGCATTGATTTCCGGGTTTATCGCCAAGGAACAGGTGGTTTCCACCCTCGCCGTCCTCGCCGGGTGTGATACCGGCGTGTTGCATACGGTGCTCCCCGCCATGTTCCCGTCGACCCTTGCCGCCGTCAGTTTCCTTGTGTTCACCCTGCTGTACACACCTTGTGTCGCGACGGTTGCCGCCCTGCGCCGGGAGTTCAACTCACGCCTCTCGACCCTCGGCATTGTCTTCACCCAGTGCGGCGTCGCATGGGTTGCCACTTGTCTTGTTTATCAGATCGGGAGACTGTTTTTATGAAAGCGGTTGATGTGATTGTCCTGCTCCTCGTCGCGGCAGCCGTCGTTGCCGCCGTGATTCACTCGATCCGCGCCCGCAGAAAGCGCGGCGGCGGATGCGGTTGCGGCTGCGGATGCGATCGTTGCTCCGCCGCTTGTAAGACGATGGAACGAAAGACGCAGGAAGCGCAAAAACCGCAGGAAAAACAACCGCCGTCCCGCGGCGATATGGATGAGCAGTCCCCTCACGGACATTCCCCGCGTTGAGAGGTATTCCGCCCGCCACACCGTACACCGATGACCGTTACTGACAAGGTATCGGGAGACCGTTGAACCGACCGCCGAAGAAATCCGCGCCGCCTTTACGAAGATACGCGGATGTTCGGTTGGCGCGCTCCTCATGCCGGGGCGCTCTGTGATGCCCATGATCATGTGTCCTTCGCACAAGCCCTGTCGTTTGTGAACGGGAGAGAGCCTTCCCCGCAGAAAACGCGAAAAGGTGTGGCTCCTTGAGAGGAGAAGGTGAGAAGTATCATAGACAGATTTACTTGCTTACGTCCGTTCGGTATCTTCTATGACGATGCAACTCATTTTTTCGGAATGGGCAGTGCAGGCATCTAACGCAATCATACCGTTTCCGTAATCAGGAGAAAAATCTGCGTCTTTGCCGAACTCGGTGCATTTACCTTCCGGAACGGAATGCCCGAAGGAACAATGCCAATGTCCGCAAACGATTGTTTTATGCGGTTCAATCACCCGCCGGCTTGCGGCAGCCATGCCGTTTACCCAACGGGCGCGGTTCCATTCATCTTCGGATTGCCACCGCCAATTCTCTTGATAGAAGAACGTGTCGGTTGCTTTTTGCTAAGCCGTTTTCGTAATCTATAACCTCGGCCTGACTTTTTGCATAATCGTATTGCCATTGAAAAATGACAAGAAAATATGTTTGATGATGCCGCCGTGAACATCTGCCCCTCCGTGCTAAGCGGAGGGCTTTTTGTTATACAATAAAGAACGGAGAGCGGCTCCCCTGTGGGAGCGCTCTCCGTTCTTATATCCGCAGAAGTACAGCGTGGATTAAATGGGCATTATTAGCAAACCCGTCACAAGAGTATTGTGCATTTTAACAATAAATCTCGTGAAATTGCGATTGATATTGTGCAAAAATCAAGCATAACGGACAAATTCGACTTTTTGTCACATATTTGTTATATTTTTGCCGGATTCCATCTTTCATTGCCACTTTTGTGATGTTATAATAAAAGCGCAAAGAAAAAGAACGAGAATTTGTTCAAAATGACAACAAGATTTTCTTTTCTCGTATCATTTCGGTAAAGTGACGTTTTTATCGGAGAAGTCCCTGAGTTTCACGTTTTCATAATGTCGGATATGCTGGCGCAGTTCTTCTTCCGAGAGGAACTCGCAGGCGGGGAGATTGTAGAGAATGCGCAGATAGACTTCTTCGACCGGCGTCGAGAAGCGGTGCGCCGCCCAGTCCTCGAGGATCCATGAAATGATGACGTTCGAGGCGCGGGCAGGATTGAACCCCGTCCAGTCGGACGAGAGTTTTGCGAGGACGGCGGGGAGCAGTTTGACACCCTCTTCATCGCGGAGCAGGTTGCCGTAAATACGGTGATTGTTCTTGATGATGGTAAGGATGACATTCGTCAGATCACGGAACGTGGCATCGTTGCCGCTGACGGCAATGCAACTTTCCAGTTGCTTGCTGAGTGCAGCCACCGCAAGGTCGTATTTGTTGTCGAACAGACGGTAAAACGACTGATTGCTCATATTGCAGGCGGCGGTGATGGATGTGACACGGATAGAGGAAAATGACTGTTGCTCCATCAGTTTGAGAAAAGCGGCTTTGACCTTTTCTTCAGACGCCGTTTTTTTGATCGGCTGATCCATGAAAACCCCTCCTAACATACTGCCCGATACCTGTATTATATCGTTTCCGTGCGGTGTTGTCAACCGCGTGCATGGCAGGAATTTGGAGGAACCGATACCGAATTCTACCGCATGGAGGTTCTGTTTTATGAGATGTCTTGCCTGTGATTTCGGCGGCAGTTCTGTCAAATACGCGCTGGTCGACCATGCGGCGATTCTGACGGAGGCGGGCGAGGTGGAAGCACCGTTGCAGACAAAAGAGGCGTTTACGGAAACCGTCGCGAAGCTGTATGAGCGATTCGGCAACCGCGTGGATGGCATCGCCATCAGTCTGCCGGGGCTCATCGACGCCGAGACGGGTTTGCACCACGGCTCCGGCGCCTATGCTCCGATCCTCAGCGGACAGAATATTATCCGCTTGTTGCAGGCGCGTTGTCCGACCCGTATCACCGTCGAAAATGACGGGAAATGCGGCGCACTCGCCGAGGCGTGGAACGGCTCCCTCAGCGATGTCGCCACGGGGGCGGTACTTGTCCTCGGTACGGCGATTGGCGGCGGCGTGGTCCTGAACGGCGACGTTCAGCGCGGCTACTGCTTTTCCGCCGGGGAGTTTTCCTTTGCCGTGACCGGCGGGGATACCTACAGTATGCTGAACGAGGCTTGGATGAACGTCGGTGTCATCGGGCTGACCTATAAAGTCTGTAAATATAAGAATCTGGATCTTTCGTGTCAGGATACGGCGCCAATGCTGCTTCGTTACGACCGCCTCTTCCGCGACCGTTTCCCGGCGGCGGAGGGGGAGCCGTACCCCGTCAAGGCGGACGGCAGACAGATTTTCCGCTGGTTGGACGAGGGCGACGCCGATACCTGGCGCGCGTACCGTGAATTCCTTCGGTCTTTGACGATTCTGATTCATAACATTCAGGTCTGCATCGCGCCGGAGCGCATTGCGCTCGGCGGGGGACTCAGCCGTGAAGCACGGCTCCTCCCCGACCTCGCGGCGGAGCAGTCGGTGTTCTACGAGCAGGCGGGAGTCCCCGTGTCGCTCCGCTCCCATCTCGTCGTCAGCCGCTATCTGCGGGAGTGCAACCTGATCGGTGCGGCGTATCACTTTATGCGGACGTAAGGAGGCAGAGATGTTCCCGAAAGACTTTCTGTTCGGCGGGGCGACCGCCGCGAACCAGTGCGAGGGGGCGTATCTCGAAGGCGGGAAGGGGCTTTCCGTCTCGGACGTCATGCCGCGCGGGGTACTTTCCCCGCCGGAGGAGAACGCCGCTTTCAATCTGAAATATATCGGTATCGACTACTATCACCGCTTTCGCGAGGATATCCGCCTGCTTGCGGGGATGGGCTTCCGCGTCTACCGTTTCTCCATCGCATGGTCGCGCATTTTCCCGCGCGGCGACGAGGAGGAGCCGAACGAGGAGGGGCTGGCGTTCTACGACGCCGTGATCGAGGAGTGCCGTCGCTACCATATCGTGCCCATGATTACGCTTTCCCATTATGAAACGCCGCTGTACCTTGCCAAACGGTATGACGGGTTCCGCAGTCGGGAGGTCATCGGTTTCTTCCTGCACTACTGTGAGACGGTGTTCCGCCGTTACCGGGGGAAAGTGCGGCTGTGGCTGACCTTCAACGAGATCAATTCGGTATTGCATCACCCGCTCCTGAGCGGCGGTATCTGGACTCCGCCGGAGCGCCTGACGGCGTCGGATAAGTACCAGGCGATCCACCATGAACTGGTGGCGTCCGCCGCGGCGACCAAACTGGCGCACGAGATCGATCCCGAAAACCGGGTCGGCTGTATGATCGCGTGTGTACCGCATTATCCGCTGACCCCCGCTCCCCGGGACATGATTCGCACGATGTGCGAGAATCAGACCTCTGACCTCTTTGCCGATGTGCAGGTGCGCGGCGCCTATCCGTCCTACTTCGCGAGGATCCTGCGGGAAGCAGGGGCTGAGATCGTAGAAGAGCCGGGCGATGCCGCCATCCTCCGGAATACGGTGGACTTCGTGTCGTTCAGTTACTATATGTCCTCCTGCGTGTCGGCGGATCCCGCCGAGACGAAAACACGCTTTTTCGGTACCGCCGCCGTCAATCCGTACCTGGAAAACACGGCGTGGGGCTGGCCGATCGACCCTGTCGGTCTGCGGTACGCCCTGAACCGCCTGTATGAGCGGTACGGAAAGCCGCTGTTCATCGCCGAGAACGGCATGGGCGCGCGGGATACGCTGATTCACGGCGAGGGAGGCGTCCCGACGGTGGACGACACCTATCGCATCGACTACCTGCGGGCGCATCTGCGGCAGGTGGAACTGGCGATCGAGGACGGTGTCGACGTGTTCGGCTATGCGGTATGGGGGTGCATCGACCTTGTGAGCGCCTCCACCGCCGAGATGGAAAAGCGGTACGGCTTCATTTACGTGGATCGTAACAACGACGGCACCGGCACGCTTGCCCGGTACAAAAAGAAGAGCTACGACTGGTATCGGCGCGTCATCGCCACGAACGGGGCGAGCCTCGCCGAAGAACCTTTGCAAAATCGCTGAAACTCATATACATAAAAGGAGATGAAATTATGTCTGAAGAAAAAACCTCGGTGTACCCGTATCGCCCGCCGAAGAAGTATCCGGCGAAAGACCTGCACGGTCGTGTCAGATTTGGCAGAATTTTTTATCACGATTTTAAGCGGGCACAGAAATTCTTCGTCAATGTGTTCGGCTGGGATATGATCGATGCCGTGTTCCTCGGCATCGACGACTATGAACACCGTCCGCTGTTCGTCGCCACCGGTCCTTCGCAGATCGGGTACGAGGGGCTTGTCCCCGGGCTGATGAACACGCGCCTGTACTATGACGCCACCGGAGAAGAGAAGCCGTTCTTCATGATGGAGGTTCATATGGACGAGCCCATCACGAATACGCTCGACAAAGTGGTGGCGCTCGGCGGCAAAGTGCTTCGCTGTAACAAGTCGGCGACCGACGGCGGGAACGAGGATGCCAACTGGCTGAGCGGCGCGGATATCGAAGACCCTGCGGGACACAAGATCTTCCTCTGGAAGTGTCCGTCCTCCCGCACGTGGGAAGAGCCGGAAGCCGGCTATGACAAGGAGGATTAAAGAATGAACAGAATCTATACTTGCTATAACTGCGGTTTCGTCTGGAAATGTGACGAGAATCATATCCCGCACGTATGCCCGACCTGCGGTCTCGGCCCGGAGTATTACCTCTCGGAGCCGGGCGAGGATATCTCGAAGCGGCGGATCCACGTCGACCCGCCGAAGCCGATTCCGAACTGGGATCGCTACGATACCCGTTATCATCCGCCGCGCCATTTTCCGGCGCACTCCCGCGACGGGCGTATCCGCCGTTTCGTCCTCGGCTATGACGACGATCAGGCGGAAGTGATGCGGAAGTTCTATCAGGACATTTTCGGCTGGGACATCTATGACTGTCAGGGGTCCGACCCCAAGACGCCGCTGATGTTCTGCGCGACGGGGCCGGGTCACGCGAACTGGGAGCCGAGCGTGCCGAGTTTCATCTACGGTTTCCTCCGCCCGAGAAAGGACGACCCCACCGGTCGCGATCCGCTCTTTATGATCGAAGTCGATAACATCGACGCGACGGTCAAGAAAGTAATCGAGTTCGGCGGTAAGTTGCTTCGCGACAAGTACACGGAGGACGGACAACTCTATGCTGTGATCGAGGACAGTGAAGGATACGCATGGTACCTCTGGCAGACGCCGGACACCGTGACGTGGGACGAGCCGGAATCACAGACGATTTAATTCACCCGAAAAGAGGAACGGTATGGAGCATTCAGCAACACCAAGATTGATTCTGAACAACATGTCCAAGCATTTCGGCACCGTCAAGGCGGTGGACGACGTGTCACTGACATTCATGCCGGGCGAGGTCAGAGGGCTCATTGGGGAGAACGGTTCGGGGAAGTCCACGCTGTCGGCGATGATCTGCGGATCCTATAAACCCACTGCCGGCACCATGGAATTCGACGGCGCCCCCTATCACCCGCTGTCCGTCATTGACGCGCGGAACAAGGGAATCGCGATTCTCTTGCAGGAGCGCGGCACCATTGACGGCATGACGGTCGCGGAGAATATTTTCATCGGTTTTGAGAGTCGGTTCCGCGGGGCATTCGGCATCAGCCGGGAGAAGATGAAGAAAGCGGCGCAGGAGATGCTGCATGAGATCGGCGCTGATCATATTCACCCCGGAGATCTAGTCGATGCCTATAAGTTCGAGGATCGGAAACTGGTGGAGGTGGCGCGTGCGCTCTACACACGTCCCGAGGTGCTGATCGTCGACGAGACGACCTCTGCACTGTCCCTCTCGGGCAGAGAAGCCATTTATCGGATCATCCGCCGCTTCAAGGAGGAGGGAAAGGTCGTGATCTTCATCGGGCACGATCTCGATGAGATCATTGCTGTCTGCGATACGGCGACCGTACTCAAAGACGGAAAGTTTGTCGCGACGCTCTCCGGGGAGGACATGAATGCCGCCAAGATGCGGAGCCTGATGATCGGCAGAGAGAACCTCGGTCACTATTACCGTGAAGACTTCGTGCCGACCTATAACGAGGAACGCGTGGTGCTCCGCGCGGAGCATCTGACCTACGGCAAGACCGTACGCGATGTATCGCTCGAGCTCCACGAGAGGGAAATCCTCGGGATCTGCGGACTCTCCGACAGCGGGATGCATGACCTTGCCAAAGCGCTGTTCGGCGCGCTGGATACGGAGAGCGGCACGGTGTCCGTACCGGGCGTGACCGATGCCGTGAGGAACCCGGTGCAGGCGGTCGGGGCAAAGATTGCCTATCTTCCCAAGGATCGGGATACGGAGTCGCTGTTTTTGCAGGCGTCAATCCGTGACAATATCTCGATTACCTGCTTTGACCAGGAAAAGCTGGGACCGCTCATCAATAAGCGGCACCTCAAAAATGTTGCTGAAGAGCAGGCATCGGCGCTGAACCTGAAATGCAGCAACCTCTCTCAGTTGGTAGCGGAGCTTTCCGGCGGGAACAAGCAGAAAATCGTCGTCGCGAAGTGGCTGGCGAACCGCGCGGACATTCTGATCATGGACTGCCCGACCCGCGGTATCGACGTCGGCGTCAAGGCATCTATCTACGACCTGATCCGCCGTTTGAAGGCGGAGGGGAAATCGATCGTGATGCTGTCGGAGGAAATGGCGGAAGTCATCGGAATGGCTGACAGAATCATCATTATCAAGGACGGCGCCGTCTCGGGTGAGTTTATGCGGTCGCCGGAACTCACCGAACAAATGATAGTGGAGAAGATCATATGAGGGGATTCAAACTGTTACAAAACAAAGAGGACGTCAAGCGCCTTGTCGGTAAATTGATTCCCTATGTCGGACTGGCGCTGCTCGTTCTGTTCGCCATCATCGCCAAGGGGGAACGCTTCCTTGCGGTGCGGAATCTGCGGAATATTCTCATACAGTCCTCGATTCTGATTGTCATGGCGGTCGGCTCTGCATTCATTATGTCGCACGGCGATATGGACTTTGCGAACGGGGGCACCATGGGGCTTGCTATGGTCGTCACGGTGGCGCTCTGTAAAGGGCTGCCCGCCTGGGGCTATCTGCCCATGTGTCTGCTCACGGGCGCCGTCATCGGAACGCTAATCGGGTTCCTCACGACCCGCCTGCGCGTCGTTGCGTTCATTGTCGGCATGTGTGTCATGCGGCTCAGCACGGCGATCCTCTACACGACGACCCAGCAGACCGTATGGCTCGCGCCCACGTCGCTCTCCAATTTTAATCAACCGTGGTTTTACATCGTGGTCTGTGTCTTCACAGTCGCTGTCGGCTGGCTGGTCTTTGAGTACACGAAGATCGGGCAGTACAATAAGGCGATCGGCGTCAATCAGAACGCCGCAAGACTCTCCGGTGTCAACGTGAAGAAATATCTCCTCTTTTCGTTCGCCATCGGCGGACTGTGTGCCGGGCTCTCCGCGTTTATGATGATTGTGCGCACCGGCGGACTGACCACTTCCACGGGCAGTTATGAGGTGGACGTACTGATTGCGCTCACGATCGGCGGTATGCCCCTGACCGGCGGCTCCAAGGCGTCGATCCGCTCGGCGGTCATCGGCGGACTTGCCCTGATCGTACTCAACAATATTCTGGTTCTGCTCGGTGTCAAGCCGGACTTCGTGAACGTCATCAAGGGGATTGTTTTCCTGACGCTCGTCCTCGTCACCAGCAGAAACAAAGCCGGCAGTACCGTTGTCGGCTGACCCCCGCAAGCTCTTTGCTCATCTTATAAAATCAAAAATAAAATGGAGGCAGTCTCATGAAAAAGGTCATTACACTCATTCTTTGCTTCGCATGTCTTCTCGCAGTTGTGTCCTGTGGCCCCGGGGGAACGAATGACGGAGGAGAGAAAGGAAACTTCAAGATCGGCGTGATCTTTTACAGTAAAGATGACGCGCTCGGTCAGCTTGTCTACTCCTACCTGAACCATGCCGCGAAGGTTCTGGGGAATGTGGAGATTCAGTGGGCGTTCGGCTCCTTCAGTGCTGCGGCACAGATTGCCGACGCCGAGAACCTGATTGCCGCCGGTGTCGACGGCATCATGGCGCTGACGCTCGACGATCTCGCGATGCAGAGCATTGCCAAGGTCTGTAACGACAACGAGGTCTATTTCCAGGTCATGTTCCGTATGCCTTCGAGCGATGAGGTCAAGGCGGTTCTGGATACCTACAAGTACTATGTCGGTTACGCGATCGAGGATACGGTCGCGACGAGTACCGAGACCATTCATATGCTGGCAGAGCGCGGTATCAAGAAGATCGCCGTCGGCGGTAACCAGCACAGTGCCACTTCCGCTCTCCGTATGCAGGGGATGCGTGAAGGTGTCAAGAAATACGGTCTTGAGATCCTGGCGGAGTTCAACATCGGTTCCGACGTCTCCGGCGTGCAGTCCGATGTGCAGAACATTCTCGACTCCTATCCCGATGTAGAAGCAATCTGGCTGATGTCCGGCTCCCTCGGTATGGCGGATATCACGGCGAATACCCTTCGTGCCCATAAGAATTCGACCGGTAAGACAGTTGGTTTCGTGACGTTCGATACCTTCGAGGGCATGAGCCAGGCGTTCTCGGACGGGATCCTGTACGGTGCCGTCGGCGGTCAGGCGCCTCTCTGCCTGCACGCACTCTCCGCGCTGTACAACGCAATGGACGGTCATCCGCTCACGACGGGCAAGGTCGGGCTGAAGTTCCCGTTCCTCGTGCTTTCCAACTCCGAGGATCTCGATGTGTTCGAGAAGTACTACAACAACACCGAAGTGCAGATCTACGATGAAGCGATTATCAAATCCATGATGTATCGTTTCAACAATGCCGTCACGCTGGATACGCTGACGGATTTGTCCACCTCCTACAGCATGGAGTGGATCAAAGAGCAGATCGATTCCAGAAAGAAGTAAGCGGCTGTCTCCCGCCCCGCCTGACGCGGGGCGGGGAGGTCAGGCAAAGATTACGGCACTCCCATTCCGACAGCACCCTGAAAGGTAGGTTCTGATATGCGTAAGGTTCAATTACGGAGGCTTCTGAATTCCTCCGGGTATTATGTACTGATGTTTGCAATCCCGGTGGTTCTCTTCACCGTGATGCTACTGGTGTTCCCGGAGATCGGGTTTAAGAACGTGCCCTCGCTTTTCAAGCAGGCACTGTTCCCGACGGTGCTGTCCTGCGGGCTGATGTTCAACTTCGCGAGCGGTAACTGGGATCTCGCAATCGGGGCGGAATCGGTGCTCGCGGCAATTCTCGCCGGGCGTGTCGCCGTGAAGCTCGGGATTGGCGTTCCCGGGATCATCATCGGTTGCGTTCTGATCGGCGTTCTGTGCGGTACGGTCAGCGGGGGTATCTACTATCTGACCAAAGTGCCGACAATCATCGTGACGGTCGGTCTTCTGTTCCTCTACGAGTGCATCGGGTCGATCGCATCCGGCGGGGCAGGGGTCAACATTTCCGCGACCTCCTATGTGGTTCTCGGTACTTACCCGTGGAACGTCATCTACGGCGTCGCCGCCATGTTCCTTGCGTACTTTATCTTTTACAGGACGCGCTTCGGCTATCATGTGCGTGCGGTCGGTAACAACCCGAACATTGCCAAGACCAACGGCATCCGTTCGACGGAGATCAAGGCATTGTGCCTCGTCGTCTCCGGCGGTTTCGCCGGGCTGTATGCCGCGGCGTCGCTTTGCTCGACCGGTATTATGGCGGCGACTACGCAGATGGGTACCATGTCGATCGCGTTCGATGCCATGATGAGTTACCTCGTCGGGAAAGCGATCAGCTTTAACCGCAATAATCTGGTCATCAGTATGTTTGCGGGCGCGCTCGTCATGCAGAATGTGAAACTGCTCCTTTTGGTCATGGGCGTGTCGACGGCGTACGTCAATGCCTATATTGCAATCCTGATTCTGGTGCTGATGGCGGTGACGTCCAATCCGCAGGTGCTGGGACGCGTCAAGTCCTTCTTCTCGCGCCGCCGCAAAACGGATCCGACCGAATCGGAGCCGGAGGAACCGTAAAGCAGGTCTGCCGTATTTTGTGCAAACGGCACTTTAAAGAGCATTCCGAAAACGTTCGTATTCCGCCGCGGTTTCGCCGAGGCGGCAGAGCAGAGGTGCCTCGGCACCTCTGCTCTTCGTTTTCGGTCATCGTTTCGGGGCATGCGGGACGGATGAAAGAAGTGCTTGCAAAACAGAAACGGATTTGCTAGACTAAAACTGAAAACAGCCGATTGCCATCCCCGGCATCGGTAGCGCCGGGGCTCCCCGGAAAACGGATGTGTGACGGAATAACAGGAGACAAAACATGATAGGAAAAACACTGGATCGCGTCTGCGCCATGAAGACCATGGCAACCAACAAGGAGAGAAAGCTGATCGAGGGGCTCGAGAAGATCGAGCCGGACGAACTCGTATATATGTCTATCACGGAGCTGGCATCGCGGCTCAATGTCGCGGAGGCAACGGTCGTGCGGTTCTGCAAAAAGCTGGGGTACAACGGCTTTCAGGATTTCAAACTCAGCCTCAGCAAGGAACTCGGTACGGCGCTCCGCAGCGACGTCAGCAGCGTGGTCAAGCGTATTGCCCAGCAGATGACGGATGCCATCACCGAGACCTCCTACAGCCTCCAGTACGATAAATGCAAGGAGATTGCCGGGCTGATCGCGGGCGCGAATCGGATCGGCGCGTTCGGCGTCGGGAACTCCTCCGTGACTGCCATGGAGATCGGTAATGTGCTTGCCCGTATCGGCATCAATGTCAACGTGACGCCCGACCCGCATATGCAGGCGATGATTGCGAGCAACATGACGGATCGCGATCTGCTGATTCTCATCAGCGTGTCCGGCAGTACCAAGGATATCATCGATGTCGCTGAGATTGCCAAAGCGAACGGGGTCAAGATCGTGGTGATTACCTGTTACGACCGCTCTCCGCTTGCCAAACTCGGTGACTATGTGCTGTTTTCCACCCGGCGCGAGGCGGCGCACGAGGGGGGCTCCATTTCCACGATCGTTTCCATATCCTTTATCGTCAACGTCCTATACAATGCAATCTATGAGACACTCGGAGAGGAGGCGCGCGACCGCGCGCTCCGGACAGCAAGCGCCGTGGCAAACAAGTCCATTTAACCGTTCATTTGTCTGAAATCGAGGAAGTTGTATATGTTACAGGGAAAGCAAGTCGACCGTCTTGTCGCAAAGGTGATGCGGCTCGTTGAAGTCTATCGTCCGTTTCTGATCCGCGAGACCCTAACGCCAGCGGTGACGCTGACAGAGGGGGGCGTGACTCGCCCGGTACAGCCGGGTGATAAATGGGGCGGGGCGTTCCGCGTCGGGCAGTTCCGTTTTACCGCCGAGGGCATCCGGGCAGGGGAGAAGTACCGTCTGTTTGCCGATACGGGGGCGGTGGAGCATCAGGTTTCCGTCAACGGCAACAGCGTCGGGCTCCTGGACTATATCGAACACGCGTGCGACCCCGTTTTCCGTATTCATCGCTATCTGTGGCTCGAGGGGCTCCGCGACGGCGATACCGTCACGCTGGATGCCTACTATTCCCATACCATCCCGGGGACGATGCCCTATGACCGTCCGTCCACTTTTTCGATGGACGGTCTGTACCCCGACCGCGTGTATCGGTCCGTCGGGCTTGTCGTGTTCCGGGAGGATCTGTATGCATTCCTCGAAAAACTGGAACTGCTGAACGCCTATTACCGGGAGCAGACGCTGGGCGGCTTTTCCGCTGCGGCGACAGAGCGGATCTATGAGCGCCTGTTTGCGCTCCTGCCGCTCCGCGAGATACAGCCCGATGCGGCGGCGCTCGCAGAGGCGACCGCGCTCATCGATGCTTTCCTTTCCGCCCCCGAAGAAAAGCCGTATGTCGGCATCATCGGACACAGCCACCTGGATACCGCCTGGCTCTGGCCCGTGGCGGAGACGCGGCGCAAACTGCGACGCACGGTATCGAATGCCGTCACGCTCCTGGAGCGGTACCCGGATTATCGCTTCTTCCTCTCTACGGTTCTGTACCTGGAGTGGCTGGAGGAGGACGATCCGGCGCTTTTCCGAAAGGTGGGAGAACTGATCCTAGCGGGGCGGATCGAGCCGAACGGCGCCACCTGGGTGGAATGCGACGGGAATCTGACGGGGGCGGAGGCACTCTGCCGCCAGTTCCTGCGCGGCAAGCGCTATCTCCGCGAGAAGTTCGGGTACGAGTCCGACACCTTCTGGCTCCCGGACACGTTCGGGTATTCCGCGGCGCTCCCGCAGATTCTGCGCGCCGCCGGTGTCCGCTATTTCCTCACGACCAAACTGAGTTGGAACGATACCAATACGTTCCCCTATGAAACATTCCTCTGGCGCGGTATCGACGGATCGCTCGTGCCGGTACATTTCAATTCCATTCAGACGTGGATTGACGAGGAGAGCGTCGGGCGACGCCTCGCCGCCGTGCGCGACAAGCGCGAGAGCGATTGCGTCCTCATGGCATACGGCTTCGGCGACGGCGGCGGAGGACCCTCCGAGCAGATGGTCACGCGCGCGCTCTATACCGAGAAGAACTGCCATAGCGCCACGGTGCGGCATACGACCGTCTCGGCGTTTATGGAAAGGGTGACGGCGCGCCCCTTGCCGGAGTATTCCGGGGAGCTGTATCTCGAGTTGCACCGCGGTACCTATACCTCGGGGCACGCGCTGAAACAGAACAACCGCCGTCTGGAGGAAGCCCTCCACGATGCGGAGCTGATCTCCGTCTTTGCCGGTGCGCCGGAGGAAAAACGGCATACCGACGCGCTGTATGACACGCTCCTGCTCAACCAGTTCCACGACATCCTGCCCGGCACCTGTATCGCCGAAGCGACGGATCAGGCGATCGCGGAGCAGACTGCCGCCATCGCCGAAGCGAAAAAGCGGATTTTGGGAGAGGGAACCGCGCCGCAGTATTTCAATACGCTGTCCTTTGCGCGGGACGAGTATCTGCCCGCCTCCGTCGGAGCGGAGGGGGCGCTGACCTATCCGACCGCCGACGGCGGGACGCGAACGCTCGCCCGTTACCGCTTCGACGCGTTTGGTTACGGTGAGCCTGCCCCCGCGACGGAGAAACTGACCTTTGACGGCGAGCGCATTGTCGCGCCGCAGTATGAGGCGGTGGTGCGGGACGGCAGGATCGTCTCCTTCCGCTTCCGCGGGCGTGAACTGGTGCGGGGCGCCTTCGGTACCGTACGCTATGCGGAGGACGTGCCCTATATCTACGATAACTGGGACATCGACGCGGATTACACGCTGAAGGAAAAAACGGCGGAATACGTGCGTCAGGAGACGGTGCTGGCATCGGACACGATGGTGATCCTGCGCGTCACGCATCGGATCCCCCAAAAGACGACGCTGACGACGGACATAATCTTCCGCGCCGACAGCCCTGCCGTGACGTTTGAGAATCGGCTTGATCTGCACGACCGACACACGCTTATCCGTGCCACGTTTGATACGACCCTGTTCGCCCCGCATTATCGCTGTGAGACACAGTTCGGCTATGTGGAGCGCAACTGCTATCCGACGGGGAAGACCGACCTCGCCAAATTCGAGGTGTGTGCCCATAAGTGGACGGATCTCTCCGAGGCGAATATCGGGCTTTCGCTGCTCTCCGACAGCAAGTACGGCGTTTCCTGCCACGGCGGGACGCTGGGGCTGACCCTCGCGAAGAGCGGGACGCACCCCGACGCTCGCGGAGATGAGGGCGTCGCCACGTTCCGCTACGCACTGTATCCGCATACGGGCGCGCTCGGTGAGGAGACGGTACGCGCCGGTTATGCGTTCAATCTGTCCCCGGCCTTGACGGCACGACGGGATCTAACCGCGCCGTTTTCGCTGGAAGCGGATGCGGGGATTGTTCTCGAGACTGTCAAATTCGGCGAGGACGGCGGCATGATCCTGCGCTTCTATGAGAGCCTCGGCGGGAGCGGTAGCGTGACGGTGCATACGCCGGAAGAACACACCTTCGCGCTCTGCAATCTTCTCGAGGACGTGGCGGAACCCCTGCCGCGGGGACGGGAGGCGGTACTGCACTTCACCCCGTTCGCGATTAAGACCCTGAAAATACAATAAGCAAGACAAGAGCCTGTAACACTTTGAGTGCTGCGGGCTCTTTTTGATGTTGCGGGCGGCGCGGCGCCGCCGTTCACTTCTGCGATTTTCTCTGTCCGTTCCCGATATCGCAAGGGCGACCGTCTCGAAAATTTGGCTGCCCGTTCCGAAAACAGGGCTGTCCGTCCCGACGGGCGTAGGGGGCATCAGCGCCCCCTAGTCTCTCTCAAAGCCCCGTTTTTCGGCATTTCCGCCCGTTGGATATTTTTCCCTTCTTTTCCTAACAATTTGACCGTTCTGAAAACTTTTTTCAAAAAAAATCGAATTTCTGAAAATTCTCTTGACATACCGCGACGACTTGTATACAATGAAGACAGAGATGAAAATTCGGTCGAGAAATGACGAACACACATGAAAAAACGGATGGATAAAAGTATGAGCAGACTAAAACGCGGTTTGATCGTCTCCTGCCAGGCTGTCAAGGGGGAACCTCTTTACGGCTACGGCATCATGCACCTGCTTGCCAAAGCGGCGGCAGAGGGCGGTGCGTGCGGGATCCGCGCGCTTTGCGACGACGTGGAGAGCATCCGCCATGAGGTAGACCTCCCCATTATCGGGCTCGTCAAAGAGATTTATCCGGACAGCGATATTTACATTACGCCCACGAAGCGGGAGATCGACCGCCTGCTCACGGTGCCGTGCGATGTCCTCTGCATGGACGCAACCCTGCGCCCCCGTCCGTCGGGGGAGACGCTCGAGGAGCTGTATGCGTACGCCCGTGCAAACGCCGACGGCAGGGAAGTGATGGCGGACGTCGCGACCATCGAGGAGGCTCTGCACGCAGAGGAACTCGGTTTTGATTATATTTCCACGACCCTCCGCGGCTACACGGCGGACACCAAGGGGGCGCCGCTCCCGGACCTCGCGTTTATGGAAGAGTGTAAGCGGCGTCTCCGGCATACGAGACTCATTGCCGAGGGCGGGCTCTTTGAGGTCGGACACATGGAGCGTGTCTCCGCAATCAACCCTTACGCCGTGGTCGTCGGCTCGGCGATCACCCGACCGAAGGTGATTACGGAGCGGCTCGGCGGGGCGCTGACCCTGCGTGAGGACTGACCCCATGAAGATCGTTTATCTCCCTCTGGACGAACGCCCCTGCAATTATGCGTTTGCTCAGCGGATTGCCGAGGGGACACCTGTCCGGCTGGCGGTGCCGCCCATCGACATTCTCGGGCAGAAAAAGATGCCTGCCGATGCCGATGCCGTCCGCGCGTTTCTGCTGCGGGAATGTCAAGGGGCGGACGCTCTCGTCCTGTCTCTCGATATGCTCCTGTACGGCGGGATCGTGCCCTCCCGGCTCCATGGGCTTCCGGGCGCCGAACTGGATCGGCGCCTTGAGACCGTGCGGGAGATCAAACAGGCAAATCCGACCCTTCGGATTTACGCTTTTGCTTTGATTATGCGTTGCCCGTCCTATTCCTCCGCCGACGAGGAGCCGACCTACTACGAGCTCTGCGGCAGGGAGATTTTCCTGACGGGACAGGTCAAATACAAATCGGAACACGGGCTGCTCTCCCCCGAGGAGACCGAGGCGGCGCTTGCCGCCTACGGAGAAAAAACAGAACCGTATTTGGCGGACTATGAGAACCGCCGCCGCGTCAACCGCGGTATGCTCGAGAAGATTCTGACCGGGTACCGTGACGCTTTCCGCGTGCTGGTGATCCCGCAGGACGATTCCGCCCCCTATGGTTATACCACAGCGGACAGGGAATACCTGAAGGCGGTCATCGCCCGCTCGGGCGGCGAGGACGTACCGATGTACCCCGGCGCCGACGAGGTCGGCATGACGCTGCTCTCCCGCGCGGCGTGTGAACTCACCGGCAGATTCCCTGCGATTCTTCCGCTCTTTCCTCATCCGTCCGCCCCCGGTGTGGTGCCTCTTTACGAGGATCGGCCGGTCGGTGAGACGCTCCCGCTCCTGTTGCGGACGAGCGGTTGCCGGATCGTGTCCGACGAGAACGGGACAACGGCAGATATTCACCTTTATCTAAACTATCCCGCGAGTGACCCTGTGGAGGCGGGGCAGACCCCGACCGAGGGCTACCGCCTGCGCAATCTGACCGCTTTTGCGGAGGGGATCGTCGCGGATACGACCGCCGGGCGTTGCGTCGCCGTTGCCGACGGCGCGTTCTGTAACGGCGGGGACGCGGCGTTTATGCGCCTGCTCGCCGACAGAATGCCTCTCACGGCGCTCTCGTCGTATGCCGGCTGGAACACTTCGTCCAACACGATCGGGACGGCAGTCGCCGCGGCGGTGTTCGTTTGGCTGTTCGGCAGAACCGACGCGACGGAGCGCTTCATCGCGGAGCGCCTGTATGAAGATATCGGCTACTGCGGCTATGTCCGCGCCGAGGCGACCGCCCTCATTCGCGAAATGGGAAAGGGGTACGGTTACTTCAACGCCGGGGAGACCGACGGCGAGGTCGCCGGGCTCGTGCGTGAGCGGCTCGCACATTATATGGAGGAACATTTTCCGGAGGTTGCCGGACTGTATGAGATTGACCGTCTGCGGATGCCGTGGAAGCGGATGTTCGAGATCGATCTGACCCTTCGAGAGCGAGCGCCCTCAGCGGAAGAGCATACCCGCCTATGAAAAAACAACGTTTCATCTGCCTTGCGCTGGCAGTCCTGACGCTTTTGTCAGTCGGAGGAGTTATGAGTACACAAACCGCCCATGCGGCGACCGAGAAAGAGAACGCTGCTGTCACATCGGCGTCCGGCATCGGGGTGCGCGGTGTCTGGCACCGCCCGAACGATACGGGGACTGAGACGAATCTGGCGGGGCTCCGCGCCGTATTGGACACGTTCCGGAAGACCGGCATTAACCTCGTGTTCCTCGAGACGTTCTACCACGGCATGACCGTCTTCCGTACATCCACCGTTCCTTACAATACCGGCTTGGACGCTTATGACTATTCGCCCTATCCCGATTACCTGACCGCGTTCGTCGCGGAGGCGCGGAAGCGGGGCATTGAGGTACACGCCTGGGTCGAAGACTTCTACGTCGGCGTGACCGATAACTACTTCACCCGTTTCCTCCCCGAATGGATGATGCTGACCCGCGACGGGTCGATCCGCCAGAGCGAGGGCGGAGGATATCTGTTCCTTGATCCGGCGAACCCGGAGGTACGGCAGTATCTCGTGCGGTTTTACGATGAGCTTCTGACAGCAGTCCCCGGACTTGCGGGGCTGAACCTTGACTATATCCGTTACCCGCTGTCCGGGAAGACCGATGATACGGGTTATACGGAGACCGCGATGAACGGCTTCGCCGTCCTTGCGGGCATCACGTTCCCCGAGGGCGCGACGCGTGAGCAAAAGACACAGGCGGTCGCCGCCCGCTACACCGACTGGGTGAACTACCGCGCCGCACAGGTGACGACGTTCGTCGGAGAGGTGTTCGACATGGTGCGGGAGCGGCACCCGGAGGCGCTGCTTTCCACGGCGGTGTTCCCGGAGCAGGGAAAATCCTTTGAGGATAAGAAACAGGATTTTTCCACTTGGCTCTCCCGCGGGTATCTGGATATTCTCACACCAATGGCGTATTACGACGATACAGCGACCCTCAAGCGCGCCCTCGGCGCGATGCTCCCCGACCTCGCCGACTGCTTCTGCTACGCAGGCATCTCGGCGACGTACCACAATCTGCCCGATGCCCGCGTGCTGGAGCAGATGGCTGCGACCCGCGAGGCGGGCGCGGACGGGTACGTGTTCTTCGGCTCCAAGTCCATTCTGGAAAACGAACAATACATACGCCTTTTGAGCAACGCCACGAACGCAGGGAATCTTCGCCTGACGCTCCCGCATGCGGGCGTCGGGGCACTCGCGGCGACGACCGCTTCCGTTGTGACGGAGAAACTCCGTCAGGCGGGCGAGGAGGAATCCCGCATCAGCGCCCTCACGGCGGAACTGACGAAACTGTGTCAGACGCAGGACCGCGACGCGGAGCAACTGAGCGCCGCGAAAAAGCAACTCCGACTCCTCGTCAAATACAATCTTGCTTCTTATCTGTCCGATGCCGGCGTCAATGCCGTGCGCGACGACCTCGAAACCCTGTATCGGTATCTGACTGTCAAGGAGGAGCGGGCGCTGAAGCGTCCCGCATCGTCGACAGACGACGGAGACGATGATGACGGTAACGGTGACAGCGCGGACGGAGGCACCGCCCCGACGCCGACCGACCCCGACCGCACGACGGAGACGGGCGGGACGGCAGAAGCGCTCCGCACTTTCGGGATCGCTGCCGGCGCGACCGCCGCTGTGGCTCTCGGCATTACGGCAGTCACCCGCCATGTGACCAAAAAACGAAAAAAGGATCGCTGAGGGGGCAATCGGCAGGACACCTTTGCGGTGACTTCTCCGGGCGGCTCTTGCTTGTCTCTTCCTTCCGATGCGAAAGGATGCTCCCCGCGGAGCAAAGGTACAAGAATGAAAAAACAAAAGACACTTCATGCCGTCCTCAGTGCGGTGCTGTGCGGACTTCTGGTCGTCGCCATCCTGCCGCTCGGACTGCTCTCCGTCCTCGCGGACGGGGAATATAACCGGGACATGTCCGTCACCGACATTACGGCTTCGTCCGGCGATCATACCGTTACGGACATCTATTCCAACCCGGTGATCTATTATGAGGAAGCTTCGTCCGGCTATCTCAACAACTACGAGATCCGCTATCAGACGGTCAAGGCGTCCGACGCCGTCCTGTACACCGCGGATTACCCGGATACCACGACGGGCAGGACGGGGGCGGGGATCACGGAATATGTCTGTGAGCCCGACGGCGCCTCTTACCTCGTGACCGCCGTGAATACCGCCGGTGACGGCACTACCTACATTCCGGTCGGCGGATTCGTCCTCTCGCTCGGCACGGGGCACGCCGCCTTTGCCGCGGTCGGTGACCGCGTCACCCTCGGCGGGACCAAGGTCACGATCCCCACAAAAGCGGTCGAGTCCTCTTCCGGTAAGCGGGTCGCGGTCGATCATACCAACGTCACGCGTTCCGGCCCCATGGTCGTTTACTACGATTACCAGTTCGGCGCCAAGACGGGCACCAACATCTTCGGTACGGAAATGACCTGTACCTACGATTTCGAGAACAATACCTTCCGGGTCGTGTCCTTCCGCGGATTCGGCACGGGCGACGCCTCCGGGTCGGAGATCCCCGATAACAGTTTTGTCCTCAGCGCCTACGGGGAGGGGTATCGGGCACTGCTCGTGCGCGACCAGCTCTTCCGGGTCGGTGACAGCGTGAAAATGGTCGGCTTCGACTTCATTCGCTTTGGCGGTACGGTGCGTGGGGAATACGACTTCATCAACCCGACGCCCGAGGAGAACCCGAAGGGCATGGAGACGGAGACCACGCCGTTCCCGGCATACCGCGGAGAGAACCAGACAATCATCTACCGCGACGGCTGGAGCTATAACGGCGCGTCCGGCACGGGTACCAATGTCTACGGCTTCGAGGCGGCGGTCGACGCGAACGGCGTCGTCGTGGAGCTCGGCGTCAATGTCTCCTCCATTCCCGAGGGCGGATTCGTCATCTCGGGGCACGGTCGGGGCAGGGACTTTATCCGCTCCAACATCGTCCTCGGCGCGACGGTCTCGCTGGATGAGGAGACAGGCACCTACTCGGTGCAGACGACACTCAACAGTTATTATGAGAACCTTGTCACGTCGGTGAACAGCACGGTCACAATCGCGGAGAACCGCATTCGACAGCTGTACGACATCGACAAGGAGGCGCTGAACGGCTATATCGCCGAGGTGAGAGAAGCGCTGGCAGAACTGAAGACCGTCAAAGAACAGATTGAGGCGGCGCTGGAGGGCTCCGACTGGTCGGAGGAAGAACGTCTCAGTCATCTGATGGAATATAACAACTACCAACTCCGCGTGGAGCGCCTGCAAAGGAAAATTCAGACGACCTCGGGGGAGAGTAAGCCGGTCGCGGCACGCGCCGTCTGGCACCGCCCCGTGGAAATGAGTTACGCGGAGATTGAAGAGAACGTCCGTATGTACGCAAAGATCGGTATCAATACGGTCTTCGTCGAGACGCTCTATAACGGCTACTCGGCGTTCCGCACGTCGTCTGCCGATTTCCCGTACAATCCGAAACTCTCGGCGGCTTACAACAAGGACGAAAATACGGAATATCCCGATTACCTCTCGGCTTTCGTCGCCGCCTGCCGCGAATACAATATCGAAGTTCACGCATGGGTCGAGAACTTCTATGTCGGAACCGACGTGACCGTTTCTGTGGTGGCGAATCACCCGGACTGGATCCTGTATAACGACGACGGGACAATCTATCAGCGCAACGAGGGGGGCAGTTACATCTTCCTCGACCCCGCCAATACCGAGGTGCAGGACGCACTGATCGCCTATTACCGCGATCTGTTCCGTAAAGTCCCCGGTGTCGCCGGGCTCAACCTCGACTACATTCGCTACCCCGTGTCCGACGCCGCGGAAGATACAGGTTACACCCTGACCGCGATGACGCAGTTTGCCGAGCGCCATGGGATGACCTTCTCCGACGCGCAGAAAGCCGACCGCGAGAAGATGGCGCGGAAGTTCGCGCAGCTGTTCGACTACCGTTACCTTGCGGGCGGACAGGCAGAGGCGGACGCCAACTACGCGGATTGGGTCACATTCCGCACGGAGATCATCACGGCGTATGTCCGCCGTATCAAAAAAGAGGTCAAGGACACGGAGCACGTCCTGCTGTCCACCGCGGTGTTCGCCTCAATCTCCGAATCGAAGAACGCCAAGAAGCAGGACTGGCAGACATGGTTCTCCAACGGCTGGATCGATATCGCCACCCCGATGGCGTATTACACCGACGCGTCCGACGTCCTCACGAACGTCACGGCGATGATTCTCTCCGCCGGGAACATCTGCTACTACTACACGGGTCTTGCCTCGTCGTACAGCGGACTGCCGGCATGGCAGAACAAGGAGCAGATCGACGCCTCGTATCAGGCGGGCGCGAACGGATATGTCATCTTCTGTTCGACGCAGATCATCGGGCATGAGGACGTGCAGGAGGTTCTGCTCGCAGGTGTGAACAGCCTGTCCGCCGTGCGGCCGCATGACACAATCGAGAATATATTGAAAGGCTACTTTGACCGGATTCTTGACCGCGCCGAGCGGCTGTATATCCCCGCCGGCGGCATGACCGAGGCACAGTACACGCAGCTTTCCGAGCGGTTTGACGCCATTCGTGCCATGTCGACGGAGGGCGCCGTGAACATCTATAAGATTCAGGCAGCCGTCCGGAGTCTGTATTCCGCAACCGGTACGTCCTTTGCCAAAGGGTATTCCGGTCAGCGCCTGAGCGAGACGCTGAAGGAACTGGTTTCGCTCCTCGATACCCGGATCTCCGCCGCGCTTGTGTCGGACGGGGAATGGGATCCGGAGGCGGAGCCGATCCGCCCGACCGTCACGGAGGACGGCATCAGACACAACGTGCCGCAGCCGGATCCCTCCGATCCGGGCGACGACAAACCGAATACCGACCCCACCGATGAGAAAGATCAGAACAAAGTGCTGATCGTGATGTTGATCGTTTTGGGCGTTGCCATTCTGGTCGCGGCCGGGACGGGCGTGGTGATGTATCGGCTCGCAAAGTCGAAAAAGAACGATCAAAAGCAGGATTGACCGAAAAATCGTATCCCCGACTTGTCAAAAGTCAAAAGATAAATTTTTTAGGAGGAAATCATGAAACGAACGAAACTGCTCATGGGGATGTTGCTGGCTTTCATTCTCGTATTCGCGCTGGCTCTCGGCGCGTGCGGCGATGACCCGATTACGCCGGATACCCCGAACACCCCGGACACTCCGAATACCCCGGATACGCCGGACGACCCGACCGACAAACTGACGGTGACCGTCACCCCGGCGACAATGGAAATCTTCGCGGGTGAAGAGATCGACCTTCTGTTCGGTGTTACGGCGAACGACCCGGATGCGACGCTCATCATCTCCGACGACGGAGATTTCGATGCGGCCACGCCCGGTACGTACACGATTACCTATCAGGCGACCAAGGGCGACGTGACCGCGACCGCGACCCGTACCGTGACGGTGAAGAAGGCGCTTTCCGCACTCGGGCTCGAGGTTCGTAAGAATTACCTCGGCGAGAATAAGTGGCAGGGCAACATTCTGAGT
>ERZ1034755.6-NODE-6-length-76577-cov-51.642782_pt1 | contig 76577 bp, 85 predicted proteins | sample MGYA00520596_ERZ1034755 | MGnify/ENA primary metagenome ERZ1034755 (study PRJEB33766, sample SAMN09781701) | gut metagenome | biome: gut microbiome | host: Homo sapiens | place: Madagascar | study: EMG produced TPA metagenomics assembly of the PRJNA485056 data set... | reverse complement strand
TTGTTATTATTTATTTTCACTTCTCTACTTGCGCCAATACGCCTACGACTCGTGCTTTGTCGTCGATATACCGATTAACCAAGCAATAGTCACCCTCCTTCACCCGCTTGTAAGGAATACGCTTATAATCCCCGAAGCTTCCCGACGGTCTGTAATAACGTCGCTTACTTTCGTCTTCAGGGCATTCTGACGGTGAACTAATAACAAGGGAGCCAATGTTATTGCGGAAAACGCCATCTTTCCACGTTCCTTCCTTGTAAACATGGTAAGTCTCAGGCTCTTTTACCTCCGACAATATCATGTCGCGGGCTTTGACACCTAAATCAACAAAAGAGGCTGTAAGGTCGGCTTCAAAATCCAAGCTACTTGCTGCGCGAAGTATGCACATAGCATAGTCCGTAACAGCTCCTTTACCGCCTTGCGTCACGCGTACCTGACGCATGGTATCTGTGATATACTGGCCGCCTCCGTGCCGGATGATCCACTCATGTACATCGTCGGCTACGATATATCGCCGTGTCTTGCCTTCCATAGCAGGGCGACCGGCTGATTTAGTTTTACTTGCCATATTCTCCATATCTCTATTTTTTTTACTTCTCAACCATCAGGAGTTCTGCTCCTAACGCTCCTGCAATCTTGTTGAGCACGTCGATGTCCACGGCATACTTGCCGGCTTCCACACTGCGGACGTTTGCGGTGGTGATGCCCGCAATCTGGGCAAGTTGCTCCTGCTCCCAGCCCTGGGCGGTGCGCATCGCACGGATGCTCTCACCCATGGCCTTGCGCTTGTCGTAAATGATTTGGTCTTTTTCCATATTGCCTATAATAAATCAATTATTTGTCGTTCTTTTCTGCCTCCTCCAGCTTCATATATATCAGCGTGTACTTGTCGTAATACTGACGCGGTGCAGCCGAGGAGTAATAGGTGTTCCGACTCTCCTTGATGCAGGGAGCCGCATCCACAATACGCTTACCGAAACCTTTCAGGGCGTGAGTCTTGCCGATGATGGCGATACCAGACAGGTATGCTTCACGCACCTTTACGGCAAGACGATGCAAGGCTGCTTTCGTGTTCTTCTCCTCCTTCGTCACCTTTGCCAACACCTTCAGATGGTCGGTTGTCCGTGCTTTCGTGCGCAGTTCCACAACGCCTTTCTTCTTATAATTGATGCAAACGGCATACTCGCCAGGCTTCAGTTGTTCCAGGTGCTCCTCCAGCAGGTCGTACCGCTGCAGCACTTCGATAGGCTTGATGCTCACGCTGTCCTTTGTGCCGGCAAGTGTAGCCCTGATTTCCTGGGCTTCCTGTAAAGCCTTTGCTTTCGCTTCTGCTTCCGCTTTCTGGCGCTGCTCCTCACGCTCTCGCTGTGCTGCCTCCTCGGCTATCTCGCGATCCACGGCAGCGCGTATCTCTGCAACATCGTTGCCCATGTCTCTGCAGGCGGCCCAGAGTCCGCCACCGAACGTTTTGTGACTGTTGATTATGCCTTTTTCGTTGTCGCATCTGCTGCCATCCATCCGAGTGACACGCAGCCTCCCCGTCTGCTCGTCTCGATATACAAGCAAATATGTGGAACGCAGTTTCTTCAACTTCCAAACTCTGATTTTTTCGCTCATAACAGAAATTTTTGTGATTACTTCCAGTCTTTATAACGTCAGGCTTTGCTACCCCTCCTCTTTTTTCGCTAAAGAAAGGATTTCTCTGCGTGTGTAGTATTTGATTTCACCATTTAAGAATGCAAAGTAAAAAACATTCTTGTCGTTGCTCATCCTGCCGTAATCGCTAATGTCTGCTTGACTACGCAGCCTGTCAAAGAGTTGTTGAGCCAAAACGTTTCGGAATAGGTTTTTACCGGTTAGAGGCAAGCCTTCACATGTTACGTGGTGCTCAATTCCTCCACAATATTGCGCATTTCGTCCTTCGTGTTTTAACATCTCTACAGACTTCACCGTGATGTCGAGGGCTGGATTGATTAGTTAATGTGTTCGTCAATGCACTGGTCAGAGATGGCATCCATCAGTGTCCAGTCGGCCTTGGGGTATTCACCCCAGCCTGCTCCGCAGTTGTTGTTGACGTACCAGAGTGCTGCGTCCTCCTTGACAGTTGCAACATTGTGCATATTAACACCATTGAAGAAGGCGTCCTGGCTGTGATCATAGCACACGTCAAATGTTCCGTCCTCGTTATCACTATAGCGGAAACCTGTCTTTATCAACTCTTGCTCGAGCGTGCTCTCATCCTCCACGAGGACAATATTGTTTCCGTCAAAGGCTGCGGGTGCAGCACTCTTCAAAGCCAGAAAATCCTTGTCGCTGATTTCGCAGACATTACCTTCAAGGCAAACAGCATCAATTCCGTTCTTCTCTATAACGTCAGCAAGTTCTTGGGAGATTCCTCCCACAAATTCTATCTTCATAGATTTCCGCTTGACCGTGATGCGGTAGGGCTTAGTAATAATTATATCTGTTTAGTTCCTTCTTATCTGCTCACGTGCCCACTCCTTTGCAGTTCCTGGCTCAATATCACCATAGCGCTCCATGTCGTGCGCCTCGCTCAGGAGGTTATCGTAGTCTGTATTATTGTGACGTTTGCTCGCTGCAATAATAGCAAGGGCGTGGTCGTAATCCTTGATAGGACGAAGAGGATTTTCACGCTCCATCTTTGCAATGAGCTTACCGCGCTTTACGCTGTCGCCTCGCTCAAACTGGCGTGAAATCATCGCTGATATTCTGTCGTTCTTATAATCAACCTTTTCCTCCGCCATCTGCTGTGCATCCTCAAAGGTAACTGCATTCTCTGATTTTCTAACAAGCGAGCGTGCCCATGCGTCGCGGACTTCTTCCCAGGTTTTCACCTTCTTCACGACCTTCTTCTTTCCGTCGAGCATTTCTGTAAATGCTTTTCCGTCCTTTGCAGTCAGGTAATAATCGTAATAGTGATCCTGATAGCCGTAGCCGTTGTAGTTATCACCGAAGGTATGATAATCTACCTTCTTTTCCTCGACGAAAGCCTTCATCTTACCCAGAAGTGACTTCGTGCCATCAAAGATTCAAACGTTTACTACACCATTCTTTTCACGCGCTGATACGCTGCTCTTATGCTTCTTGTTAGCATTCTCAACAGATGAAAATTTGGAAGGAATAAATACTCTTCTATAAGTTCCCATAGTGTTTCCGCTTGACCGTTATACGGTAGGGCTGATAGGTTTTTGTGTGTGATTGATAAAGCGTGCTGTAATACATCAGCAATAGTACTGCTTTGTTCTGAACACGCAGTCTTTTGCCTCTGCGATGTCTCCATCCTCGTCGAGGATAATGGGGTCGCCTTCATAGACCTCATAGGCGAAGTTGTTGCCGCGGCCTTCGTAGCAGTTGTCGTTGGGACCAACCTCGGTATAGCCGGCTGTTTCTCTCTCGCAGTATGCTACTGCCTCCTCCAGGGTGTCGAACTCCGCCACCTGGCAGCTCTCAACGTTGCGATCGTAATAGACGCTGTATTTGTTCTTATTCATAATCGGGGTGCCGAATTACAGTTGCCGCCTGTTTTAATTGTTGTTACTTCTTTTTCTTTTTGACACTGCAAAGTGTACGTACTTTTCGGGAAACTTGCAAGGAAAAACACACATTTTTTCGGGAAAAACAGTGTTTTTCTTATTTTTTCCTGTTTGCTGGAGTTATTCCGCAGGCACACACGGCTACGCAGTAGTATATCAGGTTGCGGGTGATGGGGGCGATGGCGGCGCACCAGGCGGGGAGCGGGGCTGCGGTGGAGGGCGTGAGTGCGGCATGCACTGTGCTGAAGCGGGCGTCGGCAGGGATGAGGTCGCAGGTGTCGGTGGGTGCGTTGTGGGCGAACCAATCGCGTATGTTCTCGTCCAGGCTGGCGGGCGCTGTGTAGCGCACGCCCAGGAAGGTGAAGGTTCTCTTATCCATGATTTTCTTTTTTTTCATACTTCATACTATTCGTCGCAAATTACAATCCGTGACAAATCATTGTCCACATTGATAGCATACCCCTTATAAGTGATGTCGTAACCTATGCAGCCATAACTACAAAATAAAGGTTCGCAAATCATTCGGGAGCCATACCAGGTGAAGCCCCATGGATCTCTATTATATCCATTAAGCCAATTTTTGCAATCGCCAGAACGTTTCACAATCGCATTGATCAGGCGCTTCAGCTCATTTGGTATCTGTTTTGGTATTCTCATAATTTTCCGTCGTTTTTTGTAGGTTCTATAATATTTTATAGCACACTGCCACCTGTGCCATCGTGTCTAATGTTCGTTAAACATCCAAGGCGAAGAAGGCGAGAGCCGTTTCACTTCGCACACAGTAGGAGCCAGCTCACCATGGCCTAAATCTATCAGTTCGGAGACCATTTTTTCAGCTTCCTCTTTTGTCGGCCAAACATGGTAAGAATTACTCAAGAAGAGATTGGCTTTTGTAACCTTCGATACGTAGCCTTGTACTGTCTTAATTATGAAACCCGCAAGAGAAGTAGTCTTGAAGCGTCTTCGCCGAAGCTGTGCTTCATGATTCTCAAGGCATCTCTTTCTCCATTCTTGCGCAAGTTTATCGTCGGTGGGCGAAAGTAACTTCAAGATGCCTACAGGGCATTTCTCTTCAACTGGACCGCAAATCTCGGATATATCCTTAAAACCGAACTCGCCTTCCTCCATCTGCGTAAGAGCTACTACGGCATAAACAACACCATCGTCCTTTCTCCTCACTGCCGCATAATAGGTTGTACCTACCATGCAACTCTTTACAACTTCTTCGTTTTCCCACGTTCTTACTCTATCTATTCTCTGTTTCTTCTCCTGGCTTGTAAGTCTGCCAGTATAAATTGATGACCATCCCATAATTCAGTCGTTTTTTTTCTTGTCTATAATACAGTGCGTATAGTACCATTCCACCGCCTGTGCCATCGTGTCCTTCAGCACTGAGAGGAAGGAAAGGCTGTTGGACTGCGTGATCTTGATTTCCCGCTCGGGGTGCTGCCCGTCGTGGTTGCCGCTGGCAAGGTGGATGATGAGGAACTGGCGGCACACGGGGTGATGCGCTATGTAGCCTCGATTGAGCAGCTGTGAGTAGGTATGCAGGTACGTGTCGGGAGTGGTGGGTACCACCTGGAGCACGCACCAGGGGTACTCCTGTGAGGTGAGCAGGGTATGTCCGTCCTCCTTGGTCAGAGTGAAGGTATGTTCCATTGTTCAGTCGTTTTTTGCATGTTCCATAATAGAGGCTGCCTTTGCGGGTACTACTGTCCGCACGCTGTAATAGGGAGTGTTGAACGGGTATTTCACTTCGTTAATGACATATACTACGGTCGGCTCACTCATGCGCAATGTGTCGCGACACTCCACACGGCCATACATGCCATGTACCATGAAGTTGAGGGCGCACATCTTGCAAGCAATAGGATCGCTGTCTTGTGCCACATACTCGAAGCGACGGCCCGCCAAATGGTCCAGTTTGCTCTTCTCCATGTAGTGAGCCAGGAGCAAACGCCCGCTACCTGCTGCGCAGTCGTTCACCTTGCCGTGGTCGCCGGCTCCAAGTGTGCTAATCTGTGCCATGAGGTCTGAGATGCTCTGAGGCGTGAAGAACTGCCCCGTCTTCGAGGCCTTGCCACGGCTCAAATACATTTCCTCGTACAAGATGCCGAACACGTCCAGCCACTCGCCTCGCTTCATCGCTTTAGCCACATCATCGAGCCACTGGAAGGTGAGCCCGGCAAAGTCGGGATTGTTCCGTGTACAGCTCAAGATGTGCTGGTCATATTCTGCTGTGCCAGCCTGGAATGCTTCAATACTGAAGAACTCTATAAGGTAGTCGCAGAAGTCGCTCAGTGCCATTTCCTGCGGCCTGCTGTGCTTGCTGGCCTGTTCGGTCAGCACGTCGATATACTTCTTTTTATCCATAATTTCTCAAATTTATATGTGTTCTATAATAGGGAATTTTAACTCCAGAAGTCTCCCTCTACGAAATCAACTCCTGCAAACTCCTCTTCTATATACTCGTCGCTCACAATATCGTCAGCGCAGGCCATTTCTCCGTAACTTGGTTCATGCCCGAGCACGTTCTCGAGAACGGCTATTTTCAGTTGCTCGCGCTGTGAAGCGGTCAGTTCATCTATTGCCATAATGCTAAAAATTTTACATGTTCTATAATGGGGGAGCTGCCCTGCTGCCAGGCGCAGCCCCGTGAATGATAATTTAATAAGACAGCCACAAGTTAGAGAGGCAGTGGTACTTGCTCAGTGCGTGAGTTCTGGCGAACTCTTGAATCTCATAGTCATACTGTTTCATGTCCTTAAAAATCTGTTCCGCTTTTCGTGCCAGCTTCAGATATGCCGCATACTTCCTTTTTGATGCCTTGAGGTTCTCGATAGTCGCCAAACGGTCGTTTTTATACTGTTCTATAACAGCAACAGCTTTTTCCGCCTCCAGGCGGTCGCCAGTATTCCACTGCCATTCGTTCGTATTCTCTTCTTTCTCATTGCCAATATAGCGGCGGTAGCCATTGCCCCAACTAACATAAATTGCAATATCAGGATAATCTTTCCAGCCATTGTATCTATAGATGTCGTAACATTTTAGATTAAAACAATATTCATCAAACGAGCTACAAAAGCCCGTCTCCTCCTCTACAGCCTCGTGAAAACGTTTATTCAGAACCTTTCCATCAAACTTGCGGCATACCTGAATCAGTCCGTCCAGGGCTTTAATTTCAAGCTGCCGGCGCTCTATCAATGCGTCCACGTGCTTGCAGTACTCCTTCACCTCGTTGGCCTTCTTCTTGCGCTCGAACTCCTTTGCAGCCGCCAGGAAGTCGTCCTCAGTGCCCATGCTGTAGGCTACTTCCTCTCTGCCATTCTCACGGCTAAACTGATGATGCAATTCGATGTACTTCTGTGCATCCTCCTTTGTAGCAAAGTGGCGCACACCATCCATGCTTTCAGACTTCCACAACCATACGTTACCGTCGCTGCAAACCAGATTTTGTGCTTCAATAAATAACCGGTCCATAATATTCTCAATTTTTTACATGTTCTATAATATTAAGCTGTCTTTTTGTCCGGCTGTTCCTCTTCTTGCCACAGCCGCTTGCGTGTCCTGTTGTAGCCGGCTTCACCGTTGGAGCATTGATACGCGCTGTACATTTCATCGTCACTATACTTTGAGAAGGCCAACTCGGCCTCATTTTTCAGCTCGTCTATAATAGACTCGATTTTGCGGATGATGTGCGCAGCGTGAATCTTGCTGAGTCCTTTGTTGTCGTACCAGTTGTCGCGGATCACGTCTGCAGCTGTCAGTTCGTCGTGTTCGTACTCGAACGTCTCGTTCCATCCATCTATCAAGCCGTCAAAACTTACTTTCGCAAACCAGTCAAAAATGTCTGCCTCGTAATAGCCAGACGTGCAACCGGCTTGAACGGTAACATCTACAGAGTTATTGCCAAAGCAAACGGTTTGGATTTTCTCGGCAAATAGAGTTGTAGGATAGTTGCGGTCCCCGTCGCACTTCTCAATAGCGTGCCATCCTTTCGCCTTCAGTTCGCAGGCTACATTCTCTTTGTCGGCTTCATAATTAGCCTTCGTGTTCAATTCATCAAACTGGCCTAAAAGATTCTGGTCCAGTCCGTACTCGTCAATTTCTTCCTGCGTGTAATATGCAGGCATGCCGAAAACAAAATAACGTGAAGCATTTTTCAATGCGAAATTAGGTGTACTCATAATTCCAACAATTTTCTCAATTTTTTACATGTTCTATAATAGGGCATTCAGCTGATGAAGAGGGAGCAAGTAAATACAAAATCACTTAGGTCACGGCATTTTGCCCAGCGGCGCATCTCACCGCAACCGTTGCGTGTCAATTCCCGTATCATTGCCTCCACTTTCCTGGCCTTGCGCAGAAATGCGGCGTATTCCTTCTTGGAGGCACGCAGGGATTCTATCTCATTGTATCTGTCATTTTCCAGGGGCTCTATAATAGCCCGCATCTTGCCCGCCTCCATTCGTTCGCCCTTTTTCCACTGCCAGCAGTTTGGCCGTGGGGAGGCCGGCTGCCAACTTTCCCTGCCAGTGGCGAAATCAACGGGGATGCGGACTTTCGGCTCGACGTCCACGGGCTTATGCCCTGAAAAATCAACCCACATAATATTCACCCAGTAGAACTCCTTCAGCTGGAACCCCGTTTTCTCAGTCAGCGCATCAAAAAAGCGCTTGTTGATTACCTTACCATCGAACTCCTTGGCCGTCTCCTCCAGGGTGTGGAGGAACTGCAACTCGTGCTTCACCCTGGCAATTTCTTCTTCCACGTGGGCGCTGTATGCCTTCACTTCATTTGCGTGCTGCGTGCGCAGCTCGTTGGCTGTATTCTGTGTATTCATCTTTTTGTGGTTTTTTATGTGATCTATAATAGGGTGATTTTTTGCGGGATTCAAGCGCGCTTTTTGCCGTAGGCTATAACGTGTTCACAGATTTGCTCAGGCCGCCCGGAATGGCACCAGCAAACGTTCTGGATGAAGTAGGCAAGGGCGTGCGCATCTGATGTGCCAACGAACGTTTTACGCAGTTGGTATGTATAGTCGTATTGTTTCTTGATCTTCAGGCTGTAACCGTTCACGGTTATACACTCGTCAGAGATTTCTATATTATAGATGGTAGGCGGGAATCTGCGTATTTGCGTCCGTCCTCCTTCATCCTGGTATAGCTCGAAGTTTTCCTTCTCGTACTTGAATTTTCGCAGGTTGCAGGCCGTGGCACCCGTCCCCCCTTCCTGGATATATGCACGCACGGCGTTATATATGCGCTCGTCGTCGGTGTAGGTATAGCCCCACTCTACAGCGGGCGCTGTAATGGTTTCGCCCGCCGTGAAAAGGCTGCTTACTGTTATATATTCATTGACTTTGTCGGCCACGGCCTGATTGTCACAAATTATAAGGTACGTTTTCATACTTCTATATGATCTTCTGATTTTTTACATAATCTATAAAGGAGCGGGGATTCCGCCTGCCTGGTTAGTCGATGCGGTAATATGTCGTTTGTCCGTCGTCGGTGATATGTGCTATACACAATGTGCCGGCGGGCGCTGCGTATATATACGTGCATCCTGGTGCATCCGCAAGGGTAAAATACCAGCCTCCATGGCTGTGTTCGCCGCTGTTGGCAACACACAAAAGGCCGTTACAGTACCCACCAGCCACGGCGGGAAAATCAGCGCCCACCATGCGGTCCTGCAGGAACTTTGCAGGATAGCGCCCCGCCTCCTTGCTCGTCTGTCTGAGTACTTTTGCCAGGAGGCGCTTTGCCTCCATCCAGCGGGCTGCTGGAAACATGTCTTGCCGCTGTGGAAGGAGCTGTGCCTCCCTGGTGATTCTGTGAAGTTTCAACTTTGCCATAATTGTATTTTTTACGGTTTTACTATAATAGGGAGGATTAAGCACAGCGCATGAAAACGTCCAGATAGTAGCGGGTGCCATATATGGTGAAATACGGGCGCGTGTCGGCTTCAGGATCACGCGGGCACGTATATTTGATGCGCTGCCAACGTTGCGCCGTATGCTCGTTGCAGCTGGTGCAATCACGCCACAGAACCCACTCCCCGCCGTCGTCAACTACAATACAGTAGCCGCCGTAATTGTTCGTTTGCAGGTAAGCGCACCCGTATTTTGCCATTTCGTCGAACTCTTGTTTTTTCGTTCTTTTCATAATCTTGTATTTTTTTCGTTTGTCTATAATGAGCGGGTGCCGGGGACTCGAACCCCGGGCAAGGCCTGAATACCTTACACCCCGGCGCGTGTGCGCTCTATCTGGTAGCGGCCAAGAGTGCCACCGTACCCGCAACGGCTTGCGCTTGCTCTGGTGTCTCCAGGTGGGGAGTATTGACACGCAAAAACTCCTTTTGCTCGTCTGACAGTGCGCTATAGTTGCGCTGGAATGCCTGCAAAAACGCTTCCACCTTTTCGGCCTTCTGTGTGGCCATGGTGTCGATTTCCAGCTCCAGCGGTACCCGGAACTCTTTAGGCAATTTTCGTACAGCAGCGTACAAAACGGACTCATACGCAAACCGCTCCCACGTTCTGTTATAATATTTTACCCGCGTGTGCTCCTGGTAACGGCCGCAACCGTATAAAAAAGCATGATGGCAAAAGCCGTCGCGGGTGCATGTCGTGTCGCAGGTAATGGAGAGGGGTTGCCCGTTCACCATAAAAGTAAAGCGTTGCTCGTTATATCTTTTTGTAGCCATGATTTTGTATTTTTTTGGTAAATTAAAAATGGATCGATAATATAAAAGAAAGTGCCAGGAAGGCCAGGCTGCAGCCTATAAGCTGCAAACCGGTACACTGTATAGGATCACCGTCGGCGGCCATGAAGTCGTGCCGGGTGCATAACCATTTGCGTGCGCTGCGTGTTGCCTCCAATGTGCTGAAAGCGGCACGGCGGGCAAGGATGAGAGACACGGCGGCAAGGGCTGAAAGTAGGGCACGGGTGCCGCTCTTCTGTGTTACTGTTATCTTTTGCATTTTGTTTTGTGTTGTGGGGCCGCGTGTGCGGCTCCCTGGTTGGTGTATTCTACAGTCGCACCTCTTTTTTATTGTTGAGGTCAAAAAATGCTATTTGCTCGTTAACGCGGGCAAGCTCCAACGCATCCGTGAAATCCTGACAGATCACCACCGCGTCGTAATAGTAGCGGCCGCTCTTCTCATCCAGCCAACCGCCGAAAGCCGCTATTTCCTTGTGTGTGCCTGCGTATTCAATAACGCGCTCCAGGCCTTCAGGGCCGAAACTGTTTTGTGTTGCCGCAACCGCTACAGCGTACCCGCTTGTAAGGGGTTCGAGTGTGCGGGCATCCACGGTGTAGCCTGCGGGGTTCGCTGCTGCAACTGCTGCAAGCGTAACGGCTAAAGGCTTCTTGTTCATGTTCTTGCGCTGAATTGTACTGTTGCCACCAGTTTTTTGTTATTACTTCTTTTTTTTTTCCACGTTCGCACCAGTGGGAGCGGTGGCAGGCGGTTGCGGTAGGTGTAAGCCTGCGTACCAGAGCGTTTGCTGCTCGTTTTATTTTTGATGCTGCAAAGGTATTACATATAATTCATTTTCGCAAATATTTCGGGAAGAAAAACACTGCATATAGTTATTATTTAACTTTTGGAAACAATTAGATATAGTACATTTACATTTATTCACAAATCATGCTGCAAAACGCACACAAGGAGCGACAGCCGCCGCCGTTCTCCTCCTCCTTCTTATACACACGTACACACACGTACACACACGTACGCACACGTACGCATATACACGCGCGTGCCCGCGTACGGGTACGCGCGTGTGTCCTCAGTGCGGCGGGGCTCTATCGTGCGAATCGAGGTTTCGGGGTTGTTTTTATGTATAGGATTTCTCTAAATATCAATTATTTAAGAGTCCCTTTTGGGGCGGTGTTTGCAGGGTGTGTGGATAGTTAAAGTGTTTATTATTAACTGTTTATCGGGGTTTGAATTTAATTCGTAAACAAAAGACACAACATTGATACGCATCAAAATGCTTTTTATTCACATGAAAATACAAAAACCAAACAAACATAGAGCAAAAAACGCCAAAAACTCCACAAAACAATCATATACAATATTTATTGCGGTTTTCTTGCCTATATTAAATACATACGCTAACTTTGCAGTCAAAATATCAAATCAATATATATGAGAACCAAAATCGACATCCGTCGCGCCATCAAAGAGCGCGGTTATACAATTACATCTTTTTGTCGGGAATCCGGGTTAAAGTCACAGAACATCATCCAGAATTACATACAAGGAAATCCTTCTCTCAAGAAGTTGGAAGAACTTTGCGAGAAGTTGAATTGTGACATTACCGACCTGTTCTTCCCGATAGACGAGGCAGAAGCACCTGAGAACAAAGAAAACATGTTCCAAGAGGAAAGGACAGAGGAAGAAGTCAATACGCAAGACGACACTGCGCAACCTGCTGTAGTCACCACCGCCTTCTGCCCTCACTGCGGGGCGAGGGTGCGCGTGGGTGTGGTGCTGCTTCCCGAGCCGTAAAGACAAAATCCCACGGCGAGGTCGTGTGCCTGCCGTGGGAAATGATGGCAACAGGTGAGCGGGACGGGTTATCCGTCGAGGCCACCGCCAGGCTTCTGGCCGCCGCCACCTTCGGTGGTGGTGCCGCCAGGGGTCACGCCGCCTGTGAGGTCGTTGCCGGAGAGGATGACCTTGAGGTCGTCGGTGACGAGGGAGCGCATGTAGCTGTAGGGGTTGCCTATCTTGTACTGCGACTTGTAGGCCTTCATCACGGCAAGGTAAGCCTCGGAGCCCTTGGCCGACGTGGCGGACGGGCGGTTCTGCCTCCACCAGGAAGAGGCGAACTGAGCCTTCTTCTTGAAGGTGGCGCGGACAGCCTGCTGCTGCTCGGTGTTGGGATTGTTAATCACATGCCGGTCGGAACGGTAGGTTTCGCCCGTGCGTTTGTTCACGCTGTAAATCACGCCCTCCTTGGAGCACAACTTACCAGAGATGGACTGAATGTCCGTAGAGAATCTAACTTTCGGCATTATGCGAAAAAATTAGAAGATGAAAAAATGTTTTGGCGGAAAACGTGGGCAAGGATTCTACGATTGTTTCACGGAGAAGACATCGTGTTTCTGACGTGCCGTGCAGCCGTTTTCAGACTCAGAGTTGGTCTTACGGTGGTCTTACGGTGGTCTTATGATTCAAGTCACGGAAAACTGCCTCGAACTTTCCACCCACAAAGGTAGGGTAAAGGCTGGAGACGGGCAGGACAGAGGTGTGGAGGGAGAGAGTAAAAAACTACGAAAGCATGAACGTGTAAAAATATCGATGTATGAGAAAAGCAATCAGAATGATGATGCTGCTGGCAATGATGATGGCAGCAAGTGTGAGTATGGGCAGTTGCAGCAGCGACGATGCCGACGGCCCATTCAGTGAGAAGCGTGTGGGGAATTACATCATGGGGTATAAGTGGTATCTGGACAACTCGCGCAGCGAGTTACGCTTCTACCGCAACCGACTGGTAACTTGTATGAGCAGAAGCGGCAAAATTACGTCGGGGATGCTCACCTATGCCGAGTCAAACTTCTTCGGTACGTGGGCTGTAGCGGACGGCAAACTCGTCACCACATTTACGACGGGCGCATACAAGGGCTTCGACTGGAACGACATCCTTTACGGGTCGCTCACGATTACCGAACTGCGGTCTAACTGCAAGACAATCGAGGCTACGGCTCCAAATGGCGATTCGCATCAGTTGAGCAGCTACATGCTAAGCTACGGCACAAGCAACACCTTCGCTGACTATACCGACGCTTCCGACCACGACGGTGCTCTCATAGGCTCATGGTGGACAACGGCATACTCGACGGGCGGAACAGCCGCCCAATTTACCATGACTGTAGGGAAAAATGGTAAGGTCAGGTTTACGGCTCCCAAAATAGGCATAGACATCACCACTACTTGCTCTACCAAGAACGGACACGCAGCCTTCGACATATTCCTCACACCCGGAACAGGCGCACGCTCGTATATCTATGTAAGAGAGAAGGACAAAATAGTGTTCTTCAACGAAAGTAACGCGCAGTCAGTCTGGGTGTGGCATAAAGTAGAATAGTTTTTGAGTAAATTCGTGGAGAGAAAAACCACGAAAGTATGAACGTATAAAAATATCAACGTATGAAGAAATCAATCAGAATGATGATGCTGTTGGCAATGATGCTTGTTGCCTATACAGCAAAAGCACAAGTGGTGTTCTCAGCCTTCAAGTTGAAGCCGACCCTCCTCTACTACTCCAAGGAGCTGTACGCCAGTTTTACGTGCGACGGAGAGAAGAAGGTGAAGTATGTCAAGGTGGAGTGGTGTGCCGTAAACGAGGTGGGCGACGTGTCGGTAGGCATGACACCCAACCTTCAGTTGCGCACGGTGTCGTCAACGGGACCTTTCGACACGAACAGGAAGTATAAGCGTGTGGCAAAAAATGGCTTCCTCGGAGTGGAGAAGGTGCATGCCATGCCCGTCAGCATCTGCATAGAGTACATGGACGGCACCGACTGGGAGCAGGACGTGACGAAGGATAACTATAAGCAGTTTTTCCCCAACTTGAAGTGGATAGACTTCACTGTGCCTGGTGAATAGTGTGGCGAAAAGTGTCGCGCTCATGGCAAAAAGTGTGCGTGGTGCGATGGCGGATTGGGGGAAAATCCGTATCTTTGTGGTATAGTTGTAAATGATAAACTAATTAGTGTAAACTAATTTTTGACACCGCCCATCCGTGAGGACAGGCGGTGTTTTTTGTTAATGTCGGCAGGCGACGTTTTTTGATGTCGGCAGGCGGTGTTTTTCCTTGCCTCTTACAGGTCGGTCTCCACGCAGAAGGAGGGGCATGCCTTGGCGGCGTAGTCGTTGTGGCCGTGTACGGTGGCACCGGGGTAGAGCTGCTGCAGTGCCTCTACCAGTGTGCGCAGTGCCTGGCGCTGCTGGGGTGTGCGTGTGTCCTTGGGGGTGTGTCCGTCGGCTGCCACTCCGCCTATGTAGCAGATGCCTATGGAGCCTGTGTTGTGCCCCTGGCAGTGCGCCCCTACGCTGTCGATGTTGCGGCCGCAGTGTATGCTGCCGTCGCGGTAGATGACGTAGTGGTAGCCTATGGTGGAGAATCCCCGCTGGCGGTGCCAGTGTGTGATGTCGGCCACGGAGTAGTCGCGCCCCTCGGGGGTGGCGGAGCAGTGGATGATGATGTCGCGCACGGGTCGGTGCGTCTTGCGCAGTGAGAGTGATGTGTCCATGATGATGTGTGTTTGGTTTGTTGTGAGTGTGTATCAGAGGAGTCTCTTGTAGAACCAGTAGTCCTTGGTGGAGTAGGTGGTGTGACGGAAGCCGTAGAAGATGTAGATGCCTGCGCCCAGGGTGACGCTGCGTGCGCCGTCGGAAGCAACTCCGTCGGATGAGTCGTAGATGCCGGCTGTCCTCCCGCACGACACAGGCACTTCTACGACCGACCTGGTGAGCTGCGGTACGAAACAGATGAGCTGGAGCACGCCCGTAAATTCAAACAGACTGGGCAGTATGCCTCCTTCGTATTTGAACACGGTGCCGTTGATGGTCTCATCGGACTTGTTGGTGGCCATTTCCAGCTTGAGCATGCTGGCGGTTATCTGGCCCGAGAAAGTGCCATTGACGGCGGTGATGCCCGAGAAGGTGCCTCCTTTGGCAGTTATCTGTCCACCCACCACACTGAAGTTGGGGCCTGACCAGAAGTCGCCCTGGCGGTTGAACTTCGTGCGTGCGTCCTGCGGTGTGGTGCCTCCGAACCACAGCGGGTACTGCTGTCCTGCGCCTCCACCGAAGGCTCCGTAGGGCTGTCCGTCATCGTCGGTGACCTCTATCTGGCGCACGCGCAGGAACTCGATGAAGGCGGTGTAGATGTCGGCATAGGAGGTGCGCAGCGGGCGCATGTCGTTGATCTTCTGCCACAGGGTGCCTCCTGCCACTGTGGGGGCGTTGTCTGCCGAGGATGCTATGCCGTTGTGGGCGGGCAGTGCCAGATACCATGTGGCCTGCCCTGTGGCGATGTCGGTGACAGAAACCTCATCAAGGTAGCGGTGTCCGTCGGGTGCCAGGGAGCCGTCGGCAGAGTCGTTGCGGTACATGACCCCTGCCTCCCATTCGCCTCTGCGCACGCTCAAGCCTGTATATCCACGGTCGCCCGTCGCGCCAGGCGCTCCGTCCTCGCCACGGCGGTTCTGTGCCAGTGTGGCCACGGCTGCGGCTGTGCCTGACTCGCTCTGCAGTGTGACGGTGATGAAGGTGTCCTCGGGCACGGTGCCGTTGACCATCACGCCCACGTAGCCGTGCAGGGTGATGTGGAGGGTGGCCTGGGTGAGGTCGGTGGAGAGGTCGGTGGTGAAGGTGAGCGTCACGCCGCCCTCGGTGGCGCTTCCTGTGCCGTCGCCCCACACGGCGGTGGCCGAGGTGAGCGGCTGTGCCGTGGTGCCCGAGAGGAGGCGTGCGGTGAGGTCGAAGGTGATCTCGTCGGGTGCCGAGGCATCGTACCAGTCGCCCACGGCCAGACTCACCACCGTGCGGTTGAGCTGTGCGGTGAGTGCCGTGGGGTCGGCCGACTGGAACGCCACCTCGCCCACGGCCATGGTGCCGTCGGAGTAGGTGAACACCCACTGCTGCCACACGGCACGCTCCTGGGCTGTGGGCAGGGGTGCTTCCTTCTGCCACTCGCCCAGAGTGACCGACAGGCGGTCGGGCGCAAGCTGTATGCCCTGCGGGCGCTCGGTGGCGCTGGCGGTGGTGCGGAAATAGAGTTGCTGTGACACGAGCGAAGGCACGCGGGCAAACTGGTCGATGGTGCCCCACATGTAGATGTTGCCCGTGGCGATACCTTCTCCAGTGAGTTCTTTGTTTACGGTGACGAACTTCTTCTGCTCCTCGTCCCACACCTGCTGCAGCACCGAGAATCCGCTGAGCCAACCGATGATGAGCCGCATGTTGTCCTGGGTGTAGGTCCAGCCCGTCATGCCTGCCAGGTGGAGCTGGTAGGTGGTGGTGGTGAGGCGCGATGCCTGGCGCGAGGAGTCGGTGGCATTGGCATAGGCGGCAAAGTGCAGGGCGGGCTGGGGGTGTGAGGTGTCGGTCCAGCGGTTGCGGTCCTCGGCAGGCAGGGCGGCACAGGACTTGGCACGCAGTTCGTAGCGGAAGTACTGGTGGTCGCCCACCTGCTCGCCCTCGTCCACGATGTCGCGCATGACGGCTGCGGGCAGCGTGTGTGGGGTGTATATCTCTGTAATGCGGAAATAGATGGTGGTGAAGCCGGCAAAGTGGAAATTGCCGTCGCGGGAGTCGGTGGTGGAGGGGTCATTGGTGCCGCCGTCGAAGTGGAACACGCCCTGGCACTTGTCATCTACGGCTATGGCCCCTATCTCGCCCGGCTCCAGCTTGAGGCGTGCCACTCCCTCGAGCGAGTCCATGCCCACGTCCTTGCCCAGCCACACGCGGCCTATGATGCCTGCTCCCACCGTCTGCCACTTGTTGCCCACGGTGATGGTGGTGCGGTTGTAGCGCAGTTCTGGCGCTTCGATGAAGGAACGTGACACGATGCTCTCAAACTCGGCATTGCCATAGAAATCCACCTGTGCACCCATGAGCCCCTGGGCGTAGTCACCCACCTGCAGGGTGCCACCTATCACGGTGTTGCCGAAGATGTCGGCTTTGCCGCGCACCGCCAGGTCGCGCATGGAGAGGTCGTAGGGTGTGGCATCGCTGTGTGCCTTGGACAGGGCGTTGGTGTCCATATATACAGGCGTGACCGCCTTGTCGGGTGCGGTGACGGGTGTGGTGGAGGAGGCTATGCCCGTGAGCTGCCCGTCCTGCCCCTCGAACTGTATGCTGCCGCCCGTCAGAATGGTGAGCGAGCGTGCCATGAGCTGTATGAATGCCGTGCCTGCCTTCATGGTGAGGTCCTTGAGGAAGGTGAGCACCCCTGCCGCATATTCGTACCACTCGGTGTCGGTGGGGCCGGCATCCAGTGCCTCGTCGGATGACAAGTAGCCCATGGAGGCTGCCTGCTGCCATCTGCGCTCCACCGTGCCGTTGTCGCCCGAGGATGAGATGATGCCCTGCAGGAATATGTAGAAGCGGTCATCGGAGCCTATCTGCTCTCCTGCCGCATTCTGTCCGTAGATGTCTATCTCTTCGGACGGGAACACGACGAGTGCGGACTGGCTGCTCTGCATATCGCGCGGCAGGGCGACATAGACGTACTTGGCGGTGTGGGTGTTGAATACTGTGGGCGCTGCCTGCAGCGTCCAGCGGCGGTAGTTGTGTCCGTCGTCATAGGGGATGATGCCCTTGACATACACGAGAATCTGTGCTCCGCTCACGCAGGAGACCTGCACATAGTCGGGCAAGTTCAGGGCATTGAAGGTGAAGGTGAGCGCTGTGGGTGAAATCCAGTAGTCGCGCGGTGTGGCCTGTACCATGATGATGTATCGTTAAAAGTTACAATACAAAGATACACAATCAGGGGATAATGAGGCGGGCAAGGGGAGCGAGCAGGGCGTAGGCCCAGGTAAAATGGTGGGGGTAGTTGAGGTCAACATCGCGCGTGTGGGAGCGCATGATGTGGAGGCGGTAGAGGGCGTTGTGCACACACCACTCCTCGCACATGGAGTGCAGGTGGCGGTACCACACCTGTGAGCTGGGTGTCACCTCGCGGATGCTGTCGAGTATGCCACGCATGCTGGCCTTGGGGTACTCATAGGAGCGGTGTATGCGCAGGTTGTTCTGGGTAATGGTGTAGGAGACCATGGTCATGCTATTCGTTGGAAGTGAATACGGGGCGTGCCATCGCCTTGCACTCCTCGGCAAAGCGTGAGAGTTCCTCCAGATCGGCGGTGTCGCCGGAGAGCGCCTTGCGGTGTGCGGCCAGTTCCTCGGCATAGGAGTAGCGCCCGCCTATGAGCAAGGCTGCCAGTTGCTTGTAGCCCGTGATGCCGAAGGTGCAGGCGAGCGCCTGCAGGAAGCGTGTGTCGGTGCGCGGGTACAGTCCCTGGGCATAGAGCAAGGACAGTATGCCGGCAGCATCCATGCGCCCATGGTGTGACACGCTCACCGTGATGCCACGGTACAGCACAGGCTTCTGCCCTGCATCGTCGGCGGGGATGTCCTGCGCCTCTCCATCGGGTTCACAGGGCTTCATGTCCAGGTTGAGCGTAAGGAACTCGGTCTGACGCGCATAAGAGCGCACTATGGGCAGCGGCCGTGTGCCGGATGTCGTGGTCTCCTGGGTGAAAATCCTTGTGTCCATGGTATGTGTGTGTTTATTTGTGTCGTTTTACAATGATGCCGTTTTCAGCCTGCGGCGTGAGCGTATTGAGGTGTAGCGGCCGCGTATGTAGGCATGGTCATAGAAGCGTGGGCACATGGCTGCGAGTGCCGCCCGGCGTATGTTGTAGGTGCGCTTCCCGTTCAGGAATCCCAGGTAGGAGTTCACCACCTGTTCCATCCTCTGCGTGTCGGCCAGCGTGATGCACTGCTTGTTCAGCAGCATGCCGTCGAATCCGTGCATGCGCTCGATGAAGCGTGCCACGGTGCGGCCAGAGAGATACATGCGCCAGTTCTTGAGATAAGCGCCCACGAAGAGCACACCGTGCGATGCCGGCTGGAAATGATGCTTGTCGAAGTGTAGCGTCAGACCCAGTTCGCTCTGCAGGAACACCGCTGCGTCGGCTATCAGGCACTTGAGCAAGTGTTTGTTGCGACAGATGAACAGGAAGTCGTCCACAAAGCGGACGTAGTGCACGTCCAGTCCGTGACCCTTCATCCATCGGATGACGAACTCGTCGAAGAAGGACATGAGGAAGTTGGCGAATATCTGTGTAGTGAGATTGCCGATAGGCATACCGAAAGAGTCGCCGTTGGTGAAGAGCGACTTATGGACAGGCACGTGCAGCGCCCATTCGGCTGGGTCGGTACTGAACAGGCAGTTCTTCTCGGGACAATGGAACACCACGGTGCGTGTCACCGTGAGCAGCTGGGTGAGATAGGGTCCGTGGTACTCCTCGTGTATGAACGGCTCCAGCCTGCCCCACAGGATGCGCTTGTCTATGGACATGAAGAAGGACACCAGGTCGCCCCGATATACCACGGCAGGCGTGCGGTAATTGTCGGTTGCGGTACGGATGGCCTCGAATGCCGCCTGCTGCGCTGCCAGTGTGCCGAAGCCCTTGCGGCAGTTGAACGACACATTGCCTTGCGCCACAAAGCGCTCCTCGAAACAGGGGTTGAGCAGAAGATAGATGAAGTGGTGTACGATACGATCGCGGAATCCGGCAGCAAACACCTCGCGGTACTTGGGATATTTGACCAGGAAACACGTGCTGGGGCCAGGCTGGTAGGTGCCTGTATATAGTTCGTGAGCCAGCAGCGGCAGGTCCTGCTGCGCCCGCTCACAATAGGCTATGCACTCTGCACTGGTACGCTTGGTGCGGCAGCAGTCATGGAAAGCGGCAAACACGAGATTGAGGAAGTCGGCAGGAGTGTCATAAGCGACGACAGGGCGCACCCGGAACCTGTTATACTTGTTGTTGTTGTTGAGGTTGCCGTCGTTGAAATTGCAATTCCAGGCGTTGGACCGGTTGCTCTCAACGGATGACCAGCGATTGGTCTGCGCGTCGTATTGGGGCTTTGCATCTTCGTAACCATTCAGGGTCTCCCGTCCGTATGACCGAAGCCCATGATAGGTAAGCCCCCCTTCTAACATCTCCAGTGATACACTTCCGCGAATCATAATTCACTCTCGTGATTGAACATTACTACATCGCGGGACACAGACCCCTTGAAGACGCCCGCCAGGCAAGTACCTGCTTGGTGCAGGATTCTGCCAGCGACTTGGCTTTCTTGTAATCATCCCGGCTCATGCAGCCCATGGAGCGCAGAATACCCATTGATGTACGCACTGCATCGAGGTGCGCACTGGCGATGGTCAGTTGATCGACCCTCGCCGCCGGCTCGGAATAGGCGAGCGACAGCGCCACCAGTACGGCATTGCACCCCAGATACAGGGTCTCCAGCACAGCACGGAAGTTGACAGGGCAAGTCTTGCGTGTCTGTGCCAGGACAAAAAACAGGTTCTGCGCATCACGGTAAACGGCTTGCTGTCGGATGGTTTTGACAACCTCTTTCTTGAGTTTGCCGCTTCTCCTTTTCTGCTCCTCCGTTATGTGAACAGTTTCTGTTTTGTCTGTATTATTTATATCTTGTTTGTTCTCCATGGTATTAGTCCTTAACGTCTAAGAACAACGCAAAAGTACGACTTTTTTCTAACACATGCAAGCGTTGGGAAAGAAAGTTTTGAGAAAACACTCTCCGCGCTATTGCGCGGAGAGTGTAATTACCTAATCTTGTGCAACTTGTCCTCTCACGCATGCGGTGCGCTATTAAGGCGCACCGAGTGTTTAAGGCTAAAGGGCGAAGTTAAAAGCGACGACAGGGCGCACCCCGAACCTGGTATACTTGGTGTAGCCGCCGTAGAGGTGGCCGTCGCGGAAATAGCAATACCAGGCGCCGGACCGGTAGCTCTCAACGGATGACCAGCGATAGGTCTGCGCGGGTACGCTTATCGGGCAGTTTAATTTTGCCTCCTTGGACCTTTTTTGCAGATTGGCATAGAAGGGGCGGCGGGCATCGGTGGGCTCGGTGGGGCGCAGAGGGTTGTCTTCGTCGGAGAACTCCGAGGTGGGCGTACCTGTGTCGGCAGGCGAGAGGGCGCGGCTGTTGCGGAAGAAGACGTACAGACGGAACTCATCGCCAGGAGCGTGCAGATACCACCTGCCCTTGGCAAACGCCGATGCAAGGCCCGCGATGGCCTTACCGCCCGAGGTGGGTTCGTACAGCACACAGGCACGTGCAGCGGGATAGGCCAACTGCATCCAGCGGTCGCCGCCGCCCAGATTGCCCAGCGCCACCAGCAGGTCGGCCAGTTCCTCGTTGTTCTCAGGGATGATATGTCCGCGTCCGGCAGGCAGGTAGTCGAAGATGTTGTGCCCCTCGCTGTCGGTCATCACACCGTCGGCCACGTACTTCTCCAGCACCTTGTTGGCATGCTCCACGATGGCCCGCGTACACCTCCTGCCGTCCCACCTGTTAGGAGCAACATTACCGTCGAACTTGGGGAAGCCGTCGGCTGTGCTGTCGTCATAGGCGTTGTTATCACGGATGTAACGAGTAGGTTGACCTTCGGTATCGGTCAGTCCGCTTGATGTACAGTTGCGCACGTCAGGTATGTCCAGCAGGTTGTCATCGGTCGTCTGCAGCGCCTCGGCAATGGGTGCCCGCTCTTCGGGCGTGAAGCCCTGCGTGCCGGCATCCTCGGGATAGATGCCCCATGCCATTACGTTGAACGAACTGGCGCCGTTGGTGGTGCGCAGCGTCACATCGTCAGTACCCTCAACGAGCACTTCGTACAGCGCCTTGCCTGCATTGTATTGCGCAGCCGTCTCCTCGTCCTGCAGGTACTCGTTGAGCAGGTCGGAGGGAAGGTCGGCATACGGCGTGACCTTATACACCCACCCGATGACCGTCTTGCCCGGGTAAAGCACCGAGTCGAACTCACCGTTGTAGTAAGCAAAGTCCCCCAGCTTGGGGATGCGGTTGAACAGCTTCAGCACCACGCTGGCCGACACTGTGCCACCGCCTGTCAGATATGCCGTCACCGTGAGCGTGGCCGTGGGATTGTTGCTCTCCTCGCCCACCATAGGCGCATGCAGCACACCCGTCTCGGCATCCACAGTCACATTGAAGTCGTTGGCCGACACCTCCCACCTGATGTCGGAGAAGTTGTTTGCCATCGACGGCAGCACGCTGCACTGGTAGGGATAGTCGCCCGCCTCGGCAATGACAAAACGCTGTGTGGTGATCTGCAGCCCTGTCACGTTCCTCAGTGAGTAGGTGATATATATGGTGTTGTCGGCAGAGTCGATGTTGCCGAACTTGCGCAGCAGTGCCAGCTTCAGTTCGGCATCCACGTTCTGTCCGCTCGTGACTGCTATGCGCCCCGCTATCTCGCAGTAGGAGATGCCCACCATGTATGAGAGTATGGCAGGGGCAACATCCGTCCATCCAATCCCATTGATGCGCAACGTGCTCAGTTTGGCAGCCGCCTCGCTGCATCCGCGCACCAGGGCGAGGGTGTCAAACCCGCAGTTGAGCACGGTGAGCGAAGTCAGACGGGAATATCCGTCCAGCGTGAGCGTTTGCAACTGCTGCATGTCGCGCACCTCCAGTTGCGACAGTTCGGCACCAAAACGCGCCTCGGTGAGTTGGGGCGAAGACGGCATACGCACCTGTCCGTACCGCGTGCCGCGCAGGTCGAGCGTCTGCAGACGCGAAGCCTTGGATAGGTTGAATGTGCCGCTGGAGGTGCTAACGCCGTTGAGCGACAACCTCTGCAGGTTGGCTGCATCCACATCTATCTGCTTCGGGGCAAAGGCGCTGCTTCCCGCCTTCGGCTCGGCAATGAACTCCGTCATGCGGCGGCCCTGGATGGTGAAGTTGTTGTTGCCCACCACCATATTGCCCACGTTGCCGATGGAGCGGTAGTAGTTGGTAGCGGCCAATCCTACTGACGAGTCGCCTGGGATAGGCGTAGAGGCGGGGTTGACGGTAAAGGTATAATGCCGCCCCGGTATCATGCGAAAGTGAGGGTTGATGAGCGCACGGTCGCGCACACCGCAGGGGTAGAGATACTGATGCGGTACGAGGTCGAACGTGTATTCACCTCCTGTGCGCCCCGAGCCGGGCGTGAACTGCAAGCCCGCACTGGCATCCACCAGACCCGTAGAGCCTGTGTTCACACCACTGGAGAAGTCGCCCCATGCCGCATACGAACATACGAGAGCCAGGCGGCGGGTCATGTACTGAACCTCGCTTTCCAACTGGTCGCCTATGCCCTGCGTCACGGCCAGCACGCCACGTGCCTGGTTACCGTAACTCTCATAGCCCCACGATGCGGGCCAGTCGTATCGGATGCGCTGCTGCTCTGCCCACGCCACTTCGGCAAAATACTTTTGCGTAGCGAAGAAGTACTTGTGCAGACAGCCGTAAGGTGTCTGGCGCTGTGTGGTGGTCAGTCCGTCAAGTTCCTCGTTGGCCCCCACGAGCGTGCACATCGCCGTGAGCACCTCACGCATATTGGCAGGCAGTGCAGTGGGGTCGAGCGTCTCCCATGCCGCCTCCATGACATTGAACAATGCCGAAGCCGTGCCCTCATAGTCCTTCTGCTTTTTCAGTCCGTCCTTCGTGTCTTGAACATCGAAATAACGGGAAAGGAAATACACCTTCGTCTGTCGTCCGTTGTTGTCGGTCTTGAATATGGTATCGAGGTCGTCCTGATAGAGCCAGCACTGGGATGTGGTGATGTCTATAGTGTAATAGGTGTTCTTAGAGCAGTTGTCAGTACCGGCATAGAGGTAGTTCACCAGGGTGTAGTGTACCTGGTGGTTCTTCTTGCTGAGATACTTGCCGCAGTGCTCGTTGAATGATGACGCAATAGCCATCTGGAAACGGGTGTTCAGCTTGGCATAGTCGCCCACATCCTCGCTCTGCTTCCACTCCTCGTAGGTGGCTTTCGTGATGGCATCCGTGGAGAGGTTGCGCACACCCGGCTTATACCCGTCGGCATCCGTCCAGGTGCCCGCATCTACAAACTTGCCTGTTGCATAGTTGAAGCGCAGCAGGTGGAACGCTTCGTCACCGTCGCGCAGCCAGTATTTCGTGGTCTGCATCTCGTCCAGCAATTGCGTGTCGGCATCCGTGGCACCCACAGCCGTGGCACGGTCATATACGTTGGCATAATGCGCGTCAAACGCGGCACGGTCGCCACGGAAATACTGCATACGCACGTCATGGGCATAGATGAAGTTGCAGTAGCGGCGGAACAGGGCATCGTTCTTTGCTACAGGCGTTTCGTCAGCATTCGTCTTACCCAACGAGTACTCAAACGACTTGATGCCGTTATACACCCACGACTCATCATCCACGCTATACGTCACATCCTCGTCGGCAGGTACGCGGAAGTCGCACAGCGGCAGGTTGTTGTTCAAGCCCTCGAAGGCGAACATCTTGCTCTTGTCATATCCCCACGTAGCCTTGTCGCACTTGCCCGAGCCGAACGTGCCGAAGCCGACGAACACCGGCTCCTTCTCGCCTTCGGGCTGATTGAAGAAGTAATAGCTGTCCTCGTACACGGCAAAACGTGCCTCGGGGTTCGCCGCAAACCAGCCGGGCAGTTCATCCTTGCACACGGCCTTCATCACGTCGTTGTAGAGGCGCGTGGCACCCATCTTGTGCGACTGCATCGGCGAGGCATAGTTGATCTTGTTGACGAGTTTCGTGGCCTTCGGACCACCGACGACAGGCGTGTAGAACTGTCCGTGATACATGCCGTTGCCGTCAATCCATCCATCCACCACCTCGATCTCCAGCTTCTCCTTCTGTGCCTCAGAGAGCGTAGCCACGTCGGCACCCTGTATCTGCTCTCCGTTGAGATAGAGAGGAAATGATGCAACCGTTGTCTCGGTGAAGTCCGACTTCTCGGGCTTCCATCCAAATTCGGGATGAAGTGTAAGGAAGGGGACGCGGATGCGGTACGTGACTTTATCGCACTTCGTCTGCTCGTTGTTCCACCAATACGTGTTGGCTGTGCTTCCCTGCGCAGTATTCATCAGACACTTCTTACCACCGAGTGTGCCAGCCACATAAGCCTGATAAGCGGCCTTGCCTATTGTGCCCGACAGTTCGGGCACGTAGTTGCCGGTGTTGTCGTAGTAGTCGATGTTCCAATAGCAGGCATAGCCCACCTTCTTGTCCTGGTTCATTTTGTAGTTGTCCGTGCCTACAAGGGTCAGGCATCGCTTGTTTTTCGCCTTCACCTTGCGATAAGAGACGCGCCCGTTGCCGTCCAGTATGTCGTTGCGCTGACGGATGGCGTTCTTTATTTCGGCATCGGGGCGTGTGGCGGTGAAGTTCTGAAGCACGTTCTGTGCCGACAGCGTAACGCCACGATAGCAGCGGATAGTGTAGATGTCGAGGTCGCACGACGGGTGTCCCAGGCGGATGCCGCCGTGCCCTTCGCCCTGAATCCATACGCCGTTGGTATCGACGCTGTACTGCACGGCACGCTGCGGCTTGCCGTTGACATACACCTTCACGGTGGGTCGGTTGGAAGGAGTCTTGTTCGGTGTCTGCCATTTGAACTCGTCACTGCCCTTGGCCACGAGAGCCGGAGTGAGCGTCACCACGAGATGCACGCGCTTGTCTTCCTCGAAGCCGAAGTCCTGGTCATCCTCGTTCTGCTTTTCCTGCGCCCATACCGCACCAGTAAGCGGCTTTATGATGATGCCCAGTTTCTCAAGCGTACTCTCAATGGTTTGTGACACGCTTATCACAGGATCGTCTTCGGCGGTAATGTTGCGCACGGCAAACTCCATCTCCAGCGACATTGCCGCCGACGGGTTTGTCTTGAAAGCTTCAAACGGTTCGTAGCCGATGACAATCGTTCGTCCGCTCGGAATGCGGAGCACCTTCACGCCATCGTCATCCTGCACCCAGGCATCGCCCGTACCCGAAAAGCCGTTCCACACAGAAGGCACTTCCTCCTGCGTCTGCTTGTTGACGATGGTCTGGAAGTGCGTCTCGGTGTTGTTGCGCACCTTGGGGTCAAGATAGAAGTGGGCACCTGCCACGGGCGAATAGTCGTTCTTGTTATCCACGGTGAACACCACAAAGCGGTTGCCCTGGCTCTCACGCAGGAAGTTCACCACCTCGTCGCCGTTGTATCGGAACACACGCAAGTATGCCTGGTAAGAGGCAGGGCTCTCGCCAGAGGATGAGTTCTCTATCTCGATGGTGGTGTCAATCGGGTAGCGCTCGCCCACCAGGGCTTTCTGCTCCGACACATAGTAGGAAGCCGTGTAGTCCAGGTCGCCGTCGCCGGCATTCGTGATGCGGATGCTCACGGGCAGGGGGTCGGTGGCAGGCAGCGTGGGTGTGTCTGCGCTCTTCGGCACCCATACGGCAAAGTTGGAGATGACCGTGCGCACATAGTTCTCCACCACACTCTGCACGCCCTGAAGCATGAGATAGGGCTGTACCAGTTGTGCAGGAGAGGCGGTGGCTGCATTTACCACCATGAAGCGGTTGACCTGCACTTCCGAAGACAATTCGCCGCCCATGCCGTCATCGCACGTCACCCATGCCGTGACGGTATGCACGCCGTGCGACAACAGTCCGTAAGCCGAAATCTCCTGCTGCGTCCACGAGTAGGGGTTGGCTTCGGGCCGCTGCTCGTCGGCCAGGAAGGTCTTCGGCTCCATCGTCCATGTACCCGTGGCACCCGTCATGGTGACATGCAGCTTCTTGTCAACGGCTCCCATCACGGAGAATGAGAAGGGGAATCCACCGTCAGAGGCCAGGATGCGCTTCGACCAGTCGGTGAGGTTCTTGACGGTGAGGTTTACGGCATTGATGGAGTAGATGAGGTCGCCGAAGAACTCACGCTTCACACCGTTCTCATCCTCGTAGTAGGAAGTCACTCTGATGCGCACGTCCTGTCGGCCCTCTGTCAGATACTTGCCTATCTCTACGCTCACGGGGTACGAGGCCGCACTTCCTGCATCGTAATTCTCGTCCTGTGACACGATGTTGGCCTGAGTGTAGCGGTTCTGCCACGTGTCGGTCCCCTCCTTCTTGATGTCGATGCGCAGTGTGCCTGGCACGTCACGATAATTTACGCGGTCGCCCAGTTGGGTAATCTTCAGTGCCATGTAGCGCACGTTGGCTGTCAGCGTGTCGCCCTCTTTGATGTTACGGTCTCCGTTCAGGTCGGATGCCAGTCGTATGGCATAACTGTCGCTCTCCACCATCTGATTGAACGACACCACACCGTCAGCATCAGGTTCATAAGTGATGTTGTTGAACTTGACGGACTTGACACTCTTCTTGGCATCAGCCTGCAGCTCCTGGATGGGGGTGACTATCTGCTTCACAAATTCGTCGGCAGACAGGCACTCGTTCTGCGGCACACCCGAGGACTCTATCTCCTCGCGTGCCTCCTCATTGTCCTTCTTGCGCAGAAGGTCGTTGATGTCTGTAAATTTATTGGCCATATTATCTGATAATGGTTGTTAAGCAAAACGAAAAGGAAATCTCATTGGGAATTTGGGCAGGGTGAGTTTGCCGCTGCTCTCAAATTCACCTATCAGCTGGGTGCGCAGATATATGCGCCAGCACTTCAGCTTGGCCTTGTCGGTCTCGTCACGCGCCACATAATAGGTCTGGAACTTCTTGGGCGAAGTGGCGCGGTACTCGTCCATGGTGATGAGCACACCCGCCAGCCCTTCCACCTGCAGTCCCAGTGCCGTGAGGGCAGACTGCTGGTTGGCCAGCGTGCGTGCCAGTTCATCGTCGGCAGTGGCGCGGGTGTCGGTCTCAGTCTGCAGTTGCTGCTTGAGCGTCAGGGTGTCCGCTTTCAGTTGCTCGGTGGCGGTGCGCAGGAGGTCGTCGGCCGCTATGCGCTCGGCACGCTCCGTGGTCAGGTCGTTGTCGGGGCTGCGCTCCACGTCGTTGAGCCAAAACTGGTTGCACCGCCATATCTGACTGGTCTCGCGGATCATGATTTCGGCGTAGTAGGAGATGTCGGGCTCTCCCGTCTGCAGGGCGGCATCCTGGGCAAAGGAGCCTTGCCTGTAGGTGGTGTTCCTGGGGTCGGCACCCACCTTGAACTTCAATGCCTCGGCAAGCGTGTTGAAAATGAAATGTTCCTTCTCTATCATCGCTGTAATTATGTTTTCTGTGGGTAAAGATACGGAAGGACGGGCAGGCGGCAGGGACAAAGAAAATGCCCCGAAGGCCTTGGGTGCAAGGTCTTCGGGGCGGCGTGTCTCATGGTATATAGAAATTAGCTCACACCACAAACGGACTTCCGTCTATGTCGAGCTCGGCTGAGAATGAAACTGAATAGAACTTGTGCTGCGTGTCGTCGCGGAAGGTGATCTCCTCGTCGATGGTGATGTGGCAGGGCACATAGGCGCTGCCCACAAGCATCCATACGTGTTTGCTCTTAATGAACTCATGCAGATACCAATACAGCCAGGCCTCGGTGAGCGGGTCGGTGGTGAACAGCCACGTCTCGCGGTCGCCCGTCTTGGTCACTGCGCCGCGCGAGAACCGGTTGAAGGTCTCCTGCCGCGCCACGGTGTAGGAGGTGGTGGTGAGTGCCATCTTCTGACTGTATGCCCTGGGTACGCTCACGCTCTCGAGCACTCCGAACGAATTGATGAAGCGGAACACCGTGCGGTTGGCACCAGCGGTCTGCGGCAAGGCAAAGAGTTGCTGCCCGCCTGTCTCCTGCATGCCCTCCTGGCTTATCACCGTCTCCTTCGACTCGGGGGCGGTGAGCGATGCGCTCTCGGGCAACGTCTGCTGCTTGTCGTAGGACAGGGGATAGACCAGCGTTTCGCCCACATAGGCCAGGTGGGGCGAGGTGGTGGGTTTGCGTGACAGCCGCGTCACGCCCAGACTGCCGCCCGACAGTATGCGCTCCATGTCGGAAAACCCGCCGAAGATGGCACGCATGTACTGCCCCTCGGTCGGGAACACCACTGCAGGGCCGCGCTGCACCTCGCCGCCGGTCATATACTCGTCATAAGCCTTCACACTGAAGCGCACTACGGGGTACTGCGTCGGGCTGGAGGTGTATTCATATGAAAATGCAAAGATGCGCAGCGCCGGCGACACATCCACGCGCACCACTGCATCGGCGCTCTCCTGCTCTACGGGTGCATGTCGCTTGATGACCTCCATGTTGCTGTCTGAGGTGCCGCACGTGACCTCCAGCATGATGCGGTGGAACGATGGGGTGGAGGGCAGCACCATGGGCTTGATGTCGAATGTAATGGGGTTGCCGCAGAACACGGAACCCGATGTCAGGGTTATAGAAGTTGCCATACGTATATGTGTGTGTAGTATAAATAATGATTAGATGGAATAGACCTCCATCTCCAGTTTGCCCACTCCCGTCTCGGCAGACACCTCCACCTTGACATTATCCACCAGACACTTGCGCCCGTTTATCATCCACCACTCCTGCCAGTGTTCCTGTATGTCGGCTATCTGTGCCACGGGAGCCAGGCACTCCACATAGTACTTCTTGCGGTGGAGCAGGAAGTGGATATAGTCGATGAGCATGGCATCCACATACCCACGGTTCTTGACCTCGGGTGTGCCAGAGATGAGCGGGGCATCGGCCCAGTCGGGCTGCACCCATGCACGCGGCTTGAGCGAGAAGCGCTCGCCAGAGCCCTGCCCCTCATCGGGGCCGTAGTCATACCCGTTGCCGTAGCAGTCGATGGTGTCGGCCGACAGGGCATACTTGCCTGCCGTGGTGCGCCACTTGGAGTTGCCGAAGCCATCGTAATTTGGGGCATAGGGCTCGTGGGTGGAATCCACTCCTCCACCGCGCATGATGGCCACCGACAGTCCCCAGTCGTGGCTCTGCAGGGGCGAGTTGCCGTCATCGGTCTTGGTGGTGTCGTAGCTCTCACGCAGCGAGAGCGTCTCGGTGACGTAGAAGTCGGCCACCTGCGATGAGAGGGTGTTCTTGATATACTGCTTCACGAACTCATGCTCCATGTCCTCGTCCACGAATGCCGCCAGCACGTTCTGTGCATACGTCCCGTTGACCTCCGTGGCCACATACCCCTCGATGTCCTGCCCCTCTACGGGCTGCACGGGCGCATCGGTGAAGCACACGGGGACGTTGCTGGCGTCGAGCGCCTTGCGGTAGTTGACATCCACGAAGCCCACGGGCGCGAAATCGCTGATGAACTCCTGCACGTAGTCCTCGTTCTCGTCGGAGCAGTCGCCTATCTCCACGCCCTTGTAGGCCGCCACCTCAAACAGGCGCGGCTCCATGTTGCTGGCATCGGTAAACTCAGAGTTTATCTTCACGCGGTACTTGTTGCCCGTCTGCAGGTCGATGAAGAGTTTCTGCTGTCCGCTGTGCACCTGCCGTATGATCTCGCGGTAGGTGAGGCTCGTCACCACGTTGTCCTTCTTGTAGTCGATATAGTCATAGTTGGTGTCATAGTCCTTCACGCCCTCGGTCACGTTGCGCTTCTGCTCCTTGCGGTCGCTCTCGGCAGAGTAGCCCACGCGCACACCGGTCAGTTTCTCGGTCACGGGCACCATGCTGAGCACCTGTGCATGGAAGGTGCGGGGCTGTGCCGCCTGCTTGCGGAACACGTCGCGTATGAGGTAGGCAGTCACGTGCTTGCGGTCGTAGTCATAATGGAACTTGATGCCGAACTGCCGCTCCAGCGAATCTATCACCGATGAAACCGACTCGGCGGGGAAGTTCTTCTCATTGGCATACATGTTCACCACGCTGGCACTCATCTGCGCTCCTGTGATGCGGGAGTGGGTGGTGATGCTGGCCACACCGCGCTCGCCCACTTTGACTGTATCTGGGGCATCTATCACGCCGCCCGAGGACACTATCTGCTTGAAGGCGGGGTTGGGGAATCGGTGGTCGATCACCATCTGCGAGCGCAGGAACACCTTCTGGTACGTGATCTCCTGCACCGACTTGTCGCGCGGGTTCTCCAGCGAGAGCGTCCCGCCGCAGCCGCGTGAGTCAAGCCACGCGTTCACCTCGTCAAACAGCTTCTTGGCCTCCTTGTCCGACTTTGCCTGCTTCTGGAAGTAGCCCAGCTTGATGTCGCCCTCCTGCTTCAGTCCCTGCTGCACCTCCTCGTTGTCCTTGGTGTATAGGGACCCCACGTGGAGCGGACTGGTGTCGTAGGCGCACTTGGTGGTGAAGAAGCACAGGCGGCGGAAGTCCTCTATGGCCGTGAGCGCCGAGTTGTCGAAACTCAGCCCCAAGTGCTCAAACAGGCAGTCGAGAAAGAAGAGCACATAGAAGCAGATGCCCGACTGCGGGCGGTCGGCCTCCAGTGTCCAGATGGGACCGCAGTCCTCCCACACGTTGCTCTCGTTGTACTCCGCCTTCGACGAAGAGGTCTTGCCGTCGGCATCCAGGGCGTAGTGGGCGTAGCAGACGCGGGCGTTGCAGAAGGGCGCATTAGGGTAAGGCACACTCACGTTGATGTACGACTGCTCCACCACGGGCATCTTGAGCTTCACCTTGCCCGGGTACGAGCGCTCCGTCTCGAGTTCGGCCACATGCGTCTGTGCATCCTCCTTGCACTTGCCGGGGAAGGAGAAGCCAAGCGCCTGCGGATGGAAGGTGCCCGAGGTGCGGTACGAGCCCACCGAGGCATGCTTCTTGTTGCCCTTCTTGCCGTTGTACTTGATGGTCACGCTGGTGGCGTACTGCACCTGCACGTTCACCTCGTCTATCTTCTCGCCTATGAGCAGGCTGGGGCGATAGTGTGCGGGTATGGGCACCTCGTTGCACTTCAGGTCGCTGATGAGGTCGGAGAACGAGCGCGTGCTGGCATCTATGCTCACCGACACCTTGCCGTCGGTGCGCTCGTCCTCCTGCACCACGGCGGGGCCGCTGGCGAAGGGCATGCCCTCGATGTATATCTGCATGGGGGTGCGCTCCAGGTCGATGGGGCGCATGTCTGCCGCCACGTCATCCACGTCCTTGAGCACGTGGCGGTTGCCCTCCACGGGCAGTTCCACGGGGTACGAGAAGATGTCGCTATCATGGAAGAGCGGGTTGTTCATCTCCACACTGATGGAGAAGTCCTGCGGCAGGACCAGCGGCTTGCCGCCTGCCAGGATGGCTATATGGCTGTTCATGGTGTGTCAAGTATGGTCAGTTTAACATCTGGTGAGGATATGGTGATGCGGGAGTGCGGACTGTGGCGGAACACCTGTGTGCTGCCCTCGGCCACCAACGACTCGCACGAGAACACGTGTACCGCACCGCCTGCCGCCCTGCACACGGTGCTTCCGTGCAGGAACGCACGGCAGGTGCCTGCGCAGCGCAGCGAGGAGTAGTCGCGGGCTTCCACCGTCCCGCTCTCGGCACTGCAGTAGGTGCGGTCACGCAGCACTATCTGTGCCTGGCTGGCGCTGGTGTTATATACCTGTGAGTGTCCGTAGGCCACCACACAGGCCGTGCCTGTCACATAGGCCTGTGCCAGGGCGAATATCTCCACCGGCTCTGCTGCCGTGCCGCCGGTGACTATCACCAGCACGTTGGGCTTGATGCGCTGCGGGCATTCGTTGAGGTAGATGCCTGCCGCATTCATCTCCTCGCGTATATCGGGGTATAGGGCGGGCAGGTAGTGCGTGGCCTGTGCAAACTTGCCTGTCACCACATCGTCCCAGTTGGCCCGCCACACGGCCATCATCTGGCTCACGTTCTGTGCCGCGAGCATCTGCCTGTAGCCCTCGGCACATGCCTGGCGCTCATGGCAGGCTCGGATGCAGAGGTCCTTCAGGCGCTGGAAAGGCGTTGTCTCCTTCATGTGTATTTCTGTGTTTTGTCTTCCGATGCAAAAATAGGCAAAAGGCGGCATGCAGGCGGGACAGCCCCGTCCGTGCGCACAGAGAAAGAGAAAAGTCCGCACCGGCCTCTCTTCGGCCAATGCGGACTCTTTCTGTGTCGTCAAGTTTTTCGGTGTCGGCAAGCGGTGTGTCCCTTGTCGGCAAGCGGTATGCGTGCGCCTATGCCAGGAACGATGCTGCCGTGTCTTCCTCCAGCGACAGATAGTGGTGGGTCATATAATCCCAGATTTTCGTGCAGTCGCCGTCCTTCTGCCAGTCATCGTCGTGGAAGTAGAAGGCATAGGCTGCCTTGATGATTTCGTCCTCGTCCATGAAGCGGCACAGGTCGGCATACATGGCATTGAAGGCAACGAACTTGTCCCACATGTTCACCCGTGCATGGAAGTGCATGCCTGTGGTCAGACGTTCCAGTTCGTCCGTTGTCCAGCGTGCTCCGTAGCCTGCGGCCTCACCGTCCTCGTTGTCGGCACTCCACTCCAGGTCGTCCACGTCGCAGTGTGCCATCTGCTCGCTGTAGTGCTTGCCGAAGTAGGCTGCGTGCTGGTTGCGTATGATGGTCTGATAGATGCCTTCATGCTTCTGCTTCAAGCCGCACAGGTCTTGTGACAGCCGTTCGGCTGCAGCCTGCATGTTCTTCTCTGTGGCCTTCCCTTCCTTGCGGGCGGCGCTGATGATGTCCTGATAAGTCATTTTTGCGGAGATTTTTTGCGTGTATGTTCAACAATTGGGGCAGATGCCCCTGAAATGCGGTACGAGAGGCAGGGCTATGGGCGGCACCTGCGGGAGTGCGGGGCCGGAGGCGGGTTGCCGCAGTGGCTTCTGCTCCTCATTCTTCTTCTTCTTCTGTTCCTTTTCCATAGATGTGTGTGAAGATGCGTTGCAAGTATATCAATAGCAGCGACAGCCAGTGCGAGGCATAGGCTGCCAGCACCGCCAGAGCCACCGCCGCCACGGGATCGCAGCGGCGGTAGGCCAGGGCGGCCAGCACGCACCACAGCACCGTGCACTGCATGCACGAGGCTATGCGTGCCAGCACTCCTGCCACGGCCTGTGCCAGCCCCAGGTGCTGTATGAGCATGGCCGCCACGGTGGCGGCGAGGGCTGTGGCGAGGGCTGTGGGTGTCATCATGCGGCGATGGTGAGGGTGAGCGGGGTGTCCGACACGAAGGTGCGCGAGCAGTCACAGCAGGCGGTGCGGACAATGCCGTTGACCGATGCTCCTGCCGAGGGCGTGACCGAGGTGACGGGCGTGGCGCTGAACACGGGTATGGTGAAGTCCTGGCTGATGACCTGCGAGCGTGTGCAGCAGGTGCCGCAGCGGCAGGGCACGTAGCTCACCACTCCCTCCACGTGCATGGTGATGATATACTGTGAGGTGCCCACGGCGGTGATGCCGCGCACCGAGAACTTGGGCTCGAATATGGGCTTCTCGTCGGCACAGGCGGCGGTGCACAGCTGCTGCGTGATGTTCACGTCATAGTACGGTGCCGCCGTGGTGGCTCCCAGAGCCAGTGTGGCCGTGATGACGGCCGGGCGTGTAAGTCTGTTCATAATGTGTGTGTGTTCCTTTCTTCTACTGTTGTTCTTTTCCTCAACGTACCACCTGATAGCCCTGCTGCGGCGTGACGGGCAGATTCTTCTCCAGCAGCGAGGCCAGTTCGTCGAGGTCTTCCTCCTCCAGCGTAACAGCCCCGTCGAGCAGCGACACCTGTCCACGGTGCCGCATCTGCTCCACCACGTCGTGAGCCATCTGCGGTATGCCCTCGTCGGGCAGTGCCGACAGGTAGCGCGACAGCACGGGGGTGAGCATGGCATTGACCACGGGCTGCAATACCGGCTCTATGTCGGCCTGCAGCGAGTAGGACCCGCTCACCAGCCCCATGGAGCTCACGGTGGCCTGCAGCGACTGCAGCATGGGCAGGCGCATGAGCCTGCCTGCCGCTATCTGCGAGATGGCCGGTCGTGCCCACTCCGACACCACTGCGGCCAGTATCTGTGCATTGCTGTACTCCATATCGGTGTGCCGTGCGGTGGGTTACTGGTTGCAGCCGCAGCCGCAGCCTGTCTGGCACACGTTGGTGGAGGGGACAAAGAGCTTGGTCACTCCCGTGAGCGCTGCCACCTGCGACTTGAGCACGTCTATGTTGGCATTGGCAGCGGCGTTGTAGGCCATCTGCTGTGCGTTCACAGCCTGCTGTGCGTCCTTGTTGGCATCCACCTTGTCCTCCAACCGGCGCAGCTTGGCGTCGAGCCATGTGGTAGTCTCCACCAGCTTCTTGTCGGTGTAGTTCTCACTCTTCTGAATGGCCAGTTCGGTCTTCAGTGTACCGTTCTCCTGCATCAGGTCGGCCTCGCCCTTGGTCACGAACCTGTTCTGCCCGCTGCCTGCGGTGGGTGTCTGCCCTGTGAGCATGGCCACTCCGCCTCCCAGCAGACTGGTGGCGAGTCCTGCGATACCGAGTCCCAGGGCAGTGTTGCCCAGGTTCTTGCTGGCAACGTCGTAGTTGCCGTCTTGTGTCTTGATTTGCATGGTGATGTATGATTTTATAGGTTTCGCCCGTCATTCGGACTTGGCGCAAAGGTCGGGGTATATGGGCGGCGGTGCAAGCAGGATGCGTAAAGTGTGCTTATCCAAGGATTTCACATCAGAAAGGCTAATGGCAGGATAAGCCGCAGGAAAGTGCTACAGGGCGTCGTCCATGGCCTCCACGTAGGGCACGGCCTCGTCGTGCACTATCTCGAGGAAGCGCTGTGCCGCCACCTTCATGGGCGTGTCCCTCATCCAGTGGGCGTTGCTGGTCATGCGGCAGTCGATGCCCTCCACGGGACGTGCCGTGAGCGAGGGGCGGTGCGATATGTACAGGCGGGGCAGAAAGGTGATGCTGCGCGTGCGCTCCACCACCTCGAGGGCTTCGTCGGGGCTGCTCACCACACACTTCACGTTGAGCCGCGAGAGGTCGCAGTGGAGCAGTGCACGCAGGGTGTCAAACACGCGGTCGCCCACGTCGGGCATGATGACGCTGTGGTGCAGCAGCTCCTCCTGCGTGACCTTGGCCTTGCGTGCCAGAGGATGATTGTCACGCATGATGGCACAGATGCGGAAGGGGATGCAGGGTCGCGACTCTATGCCCTCGTCGCGGTAGGCGGTGTTCATGGTGAAGGCGAGGTCTATCTTGTGCTCGCGCAGGGCCTGGTTGATGCGGCATGCCTTGGTGAACTCCGCATTGAGCCTCACCCCGGGGTAGCGCTCCATGAAGGTGACGGCGGCCTGGCGGATGTAGGGCGCTATGAAGTAGCCCACACCTATGCGCAGTTCGCCCTGCAGACAGTTGTTCAGGGCCTGTATGCGCTCACGGCACAGGGCTGTGAGGCGCAGTATCTCCTTGGCCAGGGGCAGCATGGCCTCGCCGCTCTCGGTGAGCGTGACCGAGCGTGCGGTGCGTATGAGCAGGGGACAGCCCAGTTCCTGCTCCAGGGTTCTCAGGTGCTGGCTCACTGCCGACTGAGTGACAAAGCATCGCGTGGCGGCGATGCTGAACGACTGGGTTTCTGCCACGATGACGAATGATTTCAGGTGTCTTAGTTCCATAATATTTAGTATTTTATGACATATTACCCATGCAAAATTACATACTTGCAGCGAGCCGCCGAAGGGGCGGTATATTAGAATCGCTCATTTCGGCATAAGAAAAGCCCGCATCGGCCTATCTCAGGTCAATGCGGGCTCGTTCATTGTAGGCAAACGGCGCGACAAACGCCGCTGCCTACAGGAACAGAATTCATAATGCCTAAAGTTATTCTCTCTTATCCGTCGAGGCCACCGCCGGGCTTCTGCTCGGTGCCGCCTGTGCCGGGAGCCACGTCGGTCTTCTCCACCTCGCCCACGCGCTTGGTGCCGGCCTTGCGGATGGCTGTGGCAGTGTTCTTGGAGAAGTTGATGCCCACCTGTGCAGACACTCGCCAGCGGATGTCGGCTGACACCACGTCGGAAGCCTGTGCCACTTTGCGCACGGGCACCGAGGGGTCGAGCTGGTTCTGTGCGGTGGTCTTGTCGAGCACGTCCTTGTCGGTGACGCTGTACTCGGCCTTGGCCTGGAACTTCACGATCACGTCGCCGTTCTCGTCCTCCATCTGCATGGCAGAGCCCTCGGCAATCTCCTCCTTCATGATCTCGCCATACGCTCTGAGTACGGCTTCCACCTCGTAACGCTTGAAGCCCGTGCGGGCTTCCACCTTCTTTGCCATTTCCGCGTTGGTGAGAGTCTGAAACGGTGCTGCTTCTACGTAGAAGCTGTGAGTACCTCGCATATCGCCTTTCGGGAGATACTCTTTTACTTTGTACTTGTGCATAAGCAATAAGTGTTTATTAGTTTACAATTTGCGGTGTGTACGGATTAGGGTAGTAGAACCGTACGGTTTTACCACGCAGAACCGTACGGTTGACGCACCTTAAACCGTACGGCCTGCTTTTCACCTACAAATGTAGGGAGGTTTATTTTGGTGGTGCGGACACGCCCACTGCTCCACAAGCACCTTCAGGTGGTCATTCCCTTTCACCATCTGATTTTGCCGTGTCGGTTCTTCTTCTTCATTCTCTCAAGCGGGCCAGTCACATAGGCTTCTTGTACGGGTATGCGGGAGTGGCTGCTATATCGGTGAGCCGAATTGGTAGAGATAGAGTAACCGGCTCTGTAACCGACCGCCTCTGCCATCCTGAACAACTTCTCCACCTCATCCATAGCCATCAATCTGCCTTTGAGTTCCCAATCTTGCCCCAAGTATAGGCAAACATGTCTGGAAATGCGGTTTTTAAAATCTTCGGAAGGCTTGCTGTAGCTGTCCACGGCTTGCTCGTCGGCAATGAACATTTTGTCAAGACCCGACTTCTCGTGAACGTAGAAAGCGTAGCACTCAAGAATCTGGTCAGCAGGGCGGAAACGCTTTACGACCACAATGGCATAATCGGCGGGAGAGCCGGGATTGGTGCTCTTGAGCTTCAATATCCTGCCATGAGGGAAGTCAGACTCCTTGAAGGCGCTCACAACGGGTTCGAGGCGCTGGTCTCCGTTCTCATTCTTGACCCGGGAAGAAAGCGCAGCCACCTTTTCTTCCAAGGCGAAGATACGCCTTTTTTGAGCCCAACTTTCGTCCATCAAAAGACGAAACTTCTCCATAAGGTCCTGCATCATTGCCTCCTTATTCTCCTTCAGCATTCTTTCCATACACCTGCGCTGCGCGTCGCGAAGATTTTCATCTGTTTTCATTTGTCTCTGTTGTTTTATGATTTGTTTGATTCATATTTATACTTACAGCGGAATGAGGACATTGGCCACATTTCCCGATATTATCGTAAATGCTACCCCCCATATTGTTTATTACAAGTTCGCTCACTCCCCGCTTGTCGGGTGTGTCGCGATAGAAGCGGATGGTGTCGTCATCGCGCCACTTCATCCTTATAAGGTCTTTACGGTTACTCATACTCATACACTATATGCGGTGTGGTGTTGCCCAGTCCGTCGCGAGGATCGGAAATGCCGTGCCCGGCCTTCGATGTCACGGCATTGGCTAACTGCTTGCGCGGTCGTCCCTTTATGCGTCCTTTGCCGTCACGTACCCATCCGATGTAATACTTGTTATTCATACTCTATCAATACCATGGTGTGCTGTCCGTGCTCGTCGTAGAGTCCTGCCCATCCATCGTAGCGGGCGGACAATGCCGTAGAATACCCCCCCCACGTGGGCAGAGCTGGGACGCGCGTTGCACGAAAGGGATTATATTCGTTTCCATTTCCTTCCAACCGATATTGTGATGCCTTTTTCTTCAAGTTCTTGCATCGCGCCTGAAAGGTCGAAAAAGTCGGGTGGCAAAGACACTGCTATACCATCCCATTCTTCCTTTGAAATAAATCTAACTACCATATCAATAATTATTTATACGTTATCAATACCATGTTGTCTTTGCCTACTGAGGTGAGGGTGTTGGTTGTACCCCCGCCCACGTTTATCTCCATTCGCTGACAGAAGCGTCCGTTGGAGGGATGCTTGCGGTCGGACGGATTGTCGGGGTCACGGCCTCAGAAGGCTGCTATGCGAAAGTGTAGCATAGGAGGTTGTCTTTTGTTACTGTTATTATCGAATTGCTCCACGGACACGGACTGGGGCGGTGATACTTATCGCTGTATTTGCACCCTCCGCAGTCGCCATGTTCACGGCGGAAGGCTTTGGCTTCCTCGGTGCGGTAATGGACGAGGACAGAACGGTCAATCATACTCTATAAATATTTTCGGTTTATCCACGTCGTGACCCTTACCCCCCCCCATTTAGACGGAAGGAGGGCGCGACGTGGGTCAGCTTACACTCCATCCTTCTTCCTCTCCATATTCTCCTTAAACAATTCCTCGAAGCCTTCGCAAGGGAATGTATGATACTCGCTGAAACTTGCAAAATCACTGTTCAATACATCTCGCTCGTTCTCGATACAATCGCGCAGCTCGTCAAAATCCCTCTCCCATCCGTTGAGAGCGTTCATCCGCAGCGTGAGCCACGTCTTGAGGAACATTGCCGCCTCGTGTGTCGGTGGCAGATTGAACTGGATGAATAGGGCGTTGTCCGAGTCGTTCACCTTGAGGAACTTGCTCACGGCATCGTCCTTGAGGAAATAGCGGTCGGACACTTCCTCTTCGAGCACGTCTTCCAATCGGGTAAGCAGCTCAAAAGGTTCGGGAAACTGATAGTCGAAGGCCACGTCACGGCGCATGGAGAGGCAGAACACACGGTCGCGGTTCTGCGGCACACCGTAGTTCTTGGCGTTGAGTCGCGCCCAACGGCTCACATAGCCGAGCGACGAGAGCTTGTCGAGCCACTTCTGGAAGTCGGGCATGAACTTCTGGCTTACCAGTGCCGCCACGTTCTCCTGCAAGAGATACTTGGGGCGAAGCACCTCTACGGCATCCGCCACACGCCAAAGCAGTGCGCTTCGGGTGCCGCTGCCCTCCTGCAAGCCCATCTGCTTGCCAGCCTGACTGATGTCCTGGCAGGGCGAGGAATAGGTGAAGAGGTCCACTTCGCGACCATGGAGCGAGTCTTTCACCTCGTGCCAGTCAATCTTGGTGATGTCGCCCAGGGCGCAGTCGGCAAACTGAGGAAAGACGAGGTTGTGCATCTGACAGGCGTATTTGTCGATGTCGCTCCATCCTACGCATGTCCATCGAAAGTCGGGATGCCACTCGCGTAGCACGTCGGCTGCCATGAGCTGCGAGTCGTAGCCGGAGAACGTGGTGAGGAAAATCTTCTCCTTATTAGCGTTGGCTGCGGTGGGCGGCAAAGCGGGCAACGTGTCTTCGAGGTCGTCGAAGAGTGTGAGCTGTTCGCCAGGGCGAGGCTTGGGCGGGGCGGGGTAGAAAAGGTTTTGATACAGATATGCTAAAACATCTATACAAATACTGTTTCCGGCTTGCTTGTATTGCTGCGAGGCAGAAATCAGCATCACGTCTTCCTTGTTTTTAATCCTGTCAAACAGTACAGTGGGGAAACATTTGCCTAAAACGCTTTTCATGCGTTGCATTACTGAAGCCACCGTCATCTGCATAACGGCGATTACGTTGTCGCGAACGCCCATCAAGCGGAAACACTCCTTGGGCGTGAGCTTGCGGATAGCATAGCTCTTGATGGTGCGGTCGGTGAAGTTGAGTTTTGTGATCATATAGTTTTGTTATTTATATTCTTCAATCAGAAATACATTTTGCTGCCATGCGTTAATTGTCACGGTCGGACATACGTCTGTGCCTAATCTACCTCCGTCGTTGTTGCCGCGAGGATATTGGTAGAGGCCGTAGTTAGTCATATCAGTCTTTCTGTTCTAATTCCCATGTCTTTTCATCACGAGAGGAATAGACGGTATAGGTAAGTTCGCCACAGTTCTTGGCTGTCCTCACTTCATTCAACATATCTCTCGTATAGAAGCAACGCTCCATAAGGTATGCCAATGCCTTAAACTGGTCTTGAGTAAGAAAAACCTCCTGTTCGCCGCAGGTGATACCTACGTTGTCGGTAATGGTAGAATAGAAGAGCTTCACGTCCTCTTCCTTTCCTGTGTCCTCGTTCTTTACGATTATCTTTTCTGTATTGAAACTCATAATTCATTTCTCCTTTTATTTATAATTCTACAAACACGCAGATTCCTCCACTTGCTGCGATTAGAGCATTCACCAGTTTTCCGTTTCCCACCGTCCGGCTGCGCCTCAGAGCCGAGGACGGATAACTTAGGTCGGCTGCTCCGGGGCAGGGGCAGTCGGTGTAGCCCAGTTCGGTGGCTTGGCGTATGCGAAGGAACGTCTCGCCCTCTCGGTCCACCAACTGAAGGAACGGTCGGTCGGTGGTGGAGTAGATGCGGTAGAGCGAGCCATCGGGATAGCGGCCATACAGCTTGCCGTCCTTGCAGATAGTGCCGCGCTTGTAGTGAGGGTCAGTCATATTCAATCTGCTAATTCTTAAAATCGTTTCTCACTACCCATACGCTCAATCCGATGTTGAGCAGGAGCATGAGGATGATGATGCCCCAATATTGCTTGTCGCTCAGTTCTACCGAGAGGTATTTGAAGTCGGCAAAATTCTTACGCTTCCATTCCTTCTGCACGAAGGGTTCAATGTACGAGGCAAAGGCGCAGAGGTCAAGTCGGTGCGACGTAAACCAGTCGCGGCTCTTCACGGCAAGCACGGGCGAGTCACACCAAGAGAAGGCATCGCTCCACACCACGCGGTTACGGCTGTCAAGACCTACGCACACCACAAGCTCGTTCTTGTTGCCTCCCTGCCAATAGGAGCGTTGCTTCTCGGCGATAGACAGCGGCTTGTTGCGATAGAAAAGCAGATAAAGGCGAAACTCCTTCTTCGGTCCGTATCGGGCGTTGAGCACACGGATGGCTCGCTCCTGACGGGCAGAGAACTTTGCTCCGATGATAGGGCATTGGTCGCGAAGGCGTATGTCGGGATAATCGTAAAGTCCGATGCGGCGTGCCTCCTTCTCGCTGATGTCCTCAAACTTGAACACCGAGCGCGAAGCCTTCACCTTATTCTCGTATTCATGTTCACGGGTCACAGGATAGAGCGTAGCAGTCTGTCCGTTCCATCGGTATTCATACGCATCGCCATCACGGGTGTAATAGTTGCGGTGCATATCCACAAACACCGACGGAGCCTGCAAACGACGCTTCATTGCCGAAAAGTCTTCCTTGGAACACTTTCGCTCACATCCCGAATGGTCGTAGTAGGTCCAACGTTCGGGATGATTCTCCGTGACATAGTAGGTTCGAGTGTGCCGATGCCCTTTTGAGTCAGTATAGGAGTGAGTCTTTCTCACTCTCTCGTTCCATGGCTCATAATAGCGTATCTTCGTGACATAGCTGCCCAGGTATTCTGTGTCGCTCGACTCTACGCGCTCAAACAAACATATCATCGCTGCACCCACAAGGAGCGAGGGGATGATAAGTACGGCATGCTCCCACCATGCAGTCTGCTTGCGAAAGAACAGCAGCAGCACAGCCGACACGAAGAAGGGGACGAGAAAAACGAGTAGTTCCATAAGCCTTTACTCTTTCTTGCCGAACAGATCCACGTCGTTATCCTCGCCTACATCCATCACTTCCTTGGAGCGCGACGACGAAATAACCTTATACTCGATAGGCATGGTGTTCGACACGAACCATCGGGCAGGGTAGGTGCGAGTAAGTGTTTCGTGCTCACGGATGATGTCAAGCATACGCTCCTGAGAGGTCTGAAACTCGGTGCGCTGTATCTCGATGTCCTGCATGAGGTCGCGGTAGAGCGACACATCGAAGTTAGGGTTACTCTCCTTTATCCACTTCATCATCGTGCCCTGGTCGTTCTGATAGCGTCCGGCAATAAGCTGCGGATAAATCTTCTCGAAGGTCTGCTTGTACTCGTCGGTAACCTGCGCCTTCTGCTGAATGATTTTCCACATCTTGTCGTGTACGCCCTCAATCTTTCCACGTTGCGCTTCGGCTTGCTGGCGAAGGGCAATCTCACGGTTGTTGTAACTGAAGTAGGTGGCTACCAGTGAGCCTACCCCAATGGCTACCACAAGCAGTATGGATGCCATGATAATGTTCTTTGTTTTCATTTGCTCTTTGTATTTGTTATTTTACTTTTGTTTCTTTCAAGAGATATTCGCAAGAGCCCAGTACGTTCTCCTTACCCTTCTCAATCTTCCAGTCGAACCCTGCCGCTTGCAAGCTCTGCACGAAAGTGTTGTAGTCTCTATCTGTGAGGTACGGCGAGATGTTTTCTTCTTCATAGACAAAGATGCTAGGGGTGCGGTCGGAGTCGATGCACAGGGGCTTGCCGCCGAGGAAATCGCGCGAATCGAATATGCCGCGAGGGCCACTGACGTGCAGATTATACCTGCCAATTGCGTCAATCCAGAGGTAAGCATAGCAATAGAGCCTGTGTTCTTCGGCATCGTAGCGCTTGGCACACACAATGGTAAGGCCAACGTGGTAGGGCGACAAGACTACGTAAAAACGTCCGTCTTCAATGTGGTTGAGCATATATTCGCGACACTCTTTCGTGGTGAGGAGTACAGGCATGTCGTCAGAGACTGTCTCTCGCTGACTTTTCTTTGCAAGATATTCCTTGCGCATTATCTGCACACGCTGGACAACAAAGGCGAGGAAAAACGTCCAGCCGAAGACGGCGCCAAGGAAGAACGCCCAGCCTAAAAAAGTAGATATAAATGTGTTCATTGTTCTCTGTGATTTCTGTTTGTATGTTTCCTGTTCCACATTCTCAGTGCTTGTGCGATGCGGTGGTTCCTGGCGGCGCGACAGGGCTTGAAGGAGATGACGGGATACCCTGCATTGTACCACTCCATCCACCGCAGGTGCCAGTAGTGCACCGTGTGCCGACGCCCGTCAGGACCGCCACATACAGCAGGCCTCTGGCGCATGATCTTTCTTGCCAGACGGGACTTCATCTTGGGTTCTCCTCTTCTTCGGTAAGTATGCCGAAGGGTGCGCCATCGGCAAAGGTGTAGTCTCTCATTGTTTCATTGAAAGGCCAACAATCATTGCCACTTATCGCAATACACTTCATGTCTCCACCAGAACCTACCACCGTGACCATAGCATAATGGCCGTCTTCCTTGTCCTTAATCCAACCAAACGGCTGATGCTTCTGCATTTCCTGCCAACACTCTTCGGTGTCGACGAATGGACGATACTCAGATTTTGGTTTGATACGATAACAACTGGCCTGTGACCATCTCGGGTCTGCAATATCTTCCCATTTCCTTTTCAAAGAGTTGAAAAACTGTATCTGCTTACCGTCAACATAAGCCTGCATCACGGCTGTGCGCTCCTGCGCTTCTGCTATCAGCTTTTTTGTGCCTTCTTTTGTCATAGTCTCTATAAATCCTTTTATATCTCCCCGCAGGGACTTTTCACTTTTTCACTTCCCGAAGGGACCACTTTTCACTTACTCTTCCTTATTCTCTCCATTTCCTCGTTCTCCTTCGAGAGCCGCTCCAAGTGCTCCAGCACGAGGGAGTACGACTGGTTGTTCACCTGGTCTTCGGTGAGCGAGGCGTACTTCTGCATGGTGGCGATGGTGGCGGTGTATATCTCCAGCGGTGTGGAGGGACGCTGCTTGCTGTCGGTGGGCTGCACCTTGAACACATGCGGGAAGCGGCGGCTCAGCGTGTGCATCATGCCCGTCCACCAGAAGAGGACGGGTTGCCAGCGGTGGTCGGGGAACTGGCGGAAGTAGCGGGCATTGTCGCGGAACTGCCGCGTGTCATAATGGAAATCCACGGTGCGCAGCGAGGTGTTGGGGTCGAGGTAGGGGATGCGGCGGTTGAAGATGGTGGCCAGGAACATGGAACGGGCCTCGTTCACGCTGTGGGTCTGCTGCTCCATCTGCACGGGTGTGAACGACCCCATCCGCTGCATGCGCACCAGGTTGTTGGAGAGCTGGGTGTATTGACCCATGAGGTCGGAAGCGAAGCGGTACTGCTGCCACGAGAATCCGTCCATGTCGGGTGCAGGACCCTGGAACTCGGTGCGCCTGCACAGCCAATGGCCGGGGAGGCGAAGGCGAAGCGTGGGGTAGGGGAAGCGGGTGAGCTTGCTGGCAGAGTTGCGGTCCATCCAGTCGAGGATGCCGGCACCCGAGGATATGTATTCTACCGACTGGCGGTCCTTGGTGCGGGCCTTGGGCGAGAGCCAGTAGTTTATCTCCCACAGATAGAGCGGGAACGTGTCGCCGCCACCGCTGCGCTGGCCGAACCATCTGCGCCAGCCCTTGCCGGAAGAGGAGAGGCGGCACAGATAGTACTGCTCGCCTATGGGCAACGAGAGCGATGGCCCCTCTACCACCTCAAGCCCCGAGAGCACAAAGAAGCAGGCCAGCTTCACGTTGCGCATATCGAAGGGATGGTAGCGGTCGGCACGCTCTATCTGCTCCAGCAGGATGCGCGAGATGAGTTCCAGCTGCGCCGTGCTGCACTCGTTCCATGAGCGGGGCAGGCGAAGGTCTGTCTTGCGTATGGTATTCATGCCTTTATCTGTTCTTTTCATTCGCTCTTTGTATTTACACCCTCAAAATTAGCTTTTCCCTGCCGCACGGTACGGACAAAGAAACAGGGTGCCGCCCGGAACGGGAAGCGGGGCGGCACCGCACGCTAAGAACAATTCATGTTTAAGACATAAAGAAGAAAGAGTCACTTCCCCGCCTCTTCCACAGTCTTCCTGAGAAGCAACTCATATCCCATTACCTCCTCCTCCGAGACTATATCGTTGTATTCCTGGCGCAACCGCTGGATGCGCTCAGTCATCCCCTCCACACGTTTCCGGGTGGCGGGTTTGTCCTTGCGTATGATGTACTTGATGAGCGCGTCGGCCTCGGCCTTGTGCTTGGCAGCGGCATCGCGGGCAGCCTTCACCTCGGGACGGTCTTCGGCTATCTTGCGGGCCACCGTGTCGGCAAAGAGCGGGTTGCGTGCCTGTGCCTTCTCGTAGAACGGCTTGAACTGTGTGCGCAGGTCCTGCGGCGCGATGTTGAAGGCCTTCTCCACATACGCTATATATTCGGGGTCGCCAGTGCGGCGGCTCAGGCGCAGATACACCTCGCCCATCTCCCCGTCCACCGCCTGATAGATGGCAGGCAGAAGGTGGCTCTCGATCTCCACGGCACGGGCGGCCAGAGCGGCAACCTCCCCCTCCGTGTAGAGCGCGCTCTGTCCTTTCCCCACGGCTTTCTCGTTGGCCTCGGCCATCGTCTTGGCCTGCTCGGCCTTGGAGGCCATCTCATTGCGCAGGTCACGCACGGTGTTGACGCGCTCCTGCAGCCGCTTGGACAGGAAGGGACGCAGCTGCATGAGGTTGGGCATGGTGGCGGCTATGCTCTCGCCGTCGGGGTTGGCCACTATGCCGCCGTATGTGAGGGGCTGCACGGTGATGTCGGGCTTCACCTCGGGGAAGAGGCTGCGGCGCGACTCCTCAAGCGCTCTCTCCCTCTGTGCCTGGGCATAAGCGGCCTGCTCCTCCTTGGTGGGACGGCCCACGTGGCGCTTGGCAGGCGCGGCGGCGGTGGTCTGCATGGTCTGCAGGCAGGTGAGCAACTGGCGCACGCGGCGGTGGTAGTCGCGGAAACGACGGCTGTCGCGCACAAAGGCAGTGGCACACGCGGCCTGCTCAAGCAGGGAAAGCCCCTGCTCAAAAGCCTCGCGCTGCTCCGTGCTGAGCATGCGGGAGGAGAGGGCGGGCGTGAGCGTTCTGATGATGTCTTCTGTTTCCATACTTATATACCTTTATTATATATAATGCTCAGTAAAGCAGCGGCGACACAAATATCTTGCTGCCGGGCTGGTTGTTCTCGTAGCCTTTGCTTGTTGAGTCGGTGGTGTTGGTTGAGGGCTTATCTGGGGGGTTGTTGTCAGCATCCGCTTCCTTGCGCATTTCCATGAGCCGGAGCACCGAGGTGCGTAGAGCGATGGCTTCGTTGTGGGCAGCGGCTCGGCGTGCCTTGTCAATAGTGAGAATTGTAGTGCGCTCTTCGAGGTGAGCCACCATCAGACGACGTACCTTGCGAAGGAGTGGCTTGTCGTTAGGGTCGTCGGTGTGGAGCAGACGCAGCACCGTGTCCTCGCCAATAGCCTCGCTGATGTATTCGTCCTGGATGAAGTGGAGGTCGGGCAAAAGACGGATAAACTTCTCACGACTCTCGTAGATGTCGAGGTAGTGCTGAAGGTCGGCACAGGTGGCAATAAGGAGGTCGTGGTGAAGATAGTAGTAGGTGCTCTCTTTCCATAGATTCGTGATTTCCTCAATCTCGGTCGTTTGTACACTTTCATCCGTTTTCGGTACACTATTGTCGGTATTCGGTACGCTTTCGGCTGTTTTCTGTACGTCAGAAGCCTGTTTCTTAACACAATCCTTTGCCCAACATTCGAGCATTACGAGCATTTGATTGAGCGACACCATAGCCTCGCGCCTATAGCCTTGCACTCCCTTGTCGAGTAGGTCTTTTGATGCCGTGCCGTAGTCGTCGCTTGAAGCCACGTTGATGCCGGTGCCGTTGATAGAGAGGGCCTGTGTGTAGGCGAAGCGCGACATGGCATCGTATGTCACCATGCGCTGTGCAATAAGCAGGAGTTGCATCCAGGGCTGCTGAGTGTGCTCGCCGTTGCAGACTGCCATGTAGAAGTCGTCGGGCGAAACGGTCTGATAATACTCGCACAATCGGTTGTAGAGCGAGTCGCCCAACTTGTCGCGCAGAAAATCTTTCTCGCTGTTGTCGAGTATGCCTTGAAGAGAACTGATCTCGTCGATGGCGTTGCTGGGAATGTGGAGCCGAAGCTCCTTGGTTGTTGATAAAATCATACGCTATGCGAATTTTGAGTTTTGAGTTTTGAATTGTCGTCAAGCCGATTAGGAATTACTCAATTTTGAATTATCCAAGTCTTTTACATTCCAAACTGTTTTTTCAAGAAACTGTTTTTTTTGATAAACTCTTCCATCTCCTGCTCCGAATGATAGCCTTCCCAAAACAAATTGGTATGAGAACCTAAGCGATGGTCGTCAAGCGACGTTGGAATAGAATAAGCCGTATATATCAAATCGTAATGACGGACATAACGAGTGCGCTTTTCTGGCTCGCTATACAGTTTATTTATCCAACCGTCGTTGTCACACTCACACCACTTGTTGTATTCATCGTTTTTCAGATTAGCGTCAATACCTATTGCTGTATGACCGCTACTACCATTCGTGCCAAAATAAACAATCTTTGCCATAAGAATCACTTTATATGGTTTTTCTGAATCAGAACAGCGTGAGCTGTGCTTGCTCCTGATTGATGCGCTTACAAGCCTTGTCGTAATACTCCTTGTTGAGCTCGAAGCCGATGAAGTTGCGCTTCTCTTTTATACAAGCGATGGCAGTGGTGCCGCTGCCCATGCAGTTGTCTAATATGGTGTCACCCTCATTGGAGTAGGTGCGGATGAGATACTGGATAAGAGCGACGGGCTTTTGAGTGGGGTGCATATCCAGTTCCTTTTCCTTGCCAAAATACAACACCGATATGGGATATTTCTCGGTTGTCATTTCCTTGGAATAAGTCTCGATATTGTAGCTGCCATAACAAGCGTTGCCTTTTGGCTTGCCTTGCTTGTTTCCTCGAGAATGAGAAGGGAATCCTTGACGCATTTGCGGATTGAATGTAGGTAAAGCGCGATAGAACACGGCAATGTCTTCGTGGCTTCGCATAGGCATACGCTTCGCATTGAGGAAGCCTGTAGGTCTGTCCTTCTGCCAAATTAGATTATACCGCCAGTTCTTAGGCTCTGCCATCATCAACTGTGCCGTGAACATTCCCTGGCAAAAGAGGATGACGGGAGCGTTTGGTTTTGCTGTGCGCCAGTACTCCTTGAATAGCGGCTCCATCGGAATGATGTTGTCCCATTGTGCTTTTTCATTGCCTTTGTTAAGAACTTCGTACGGCAAATCGCACACAATGCAATCCACGCTCCCGTCTGGAATCCTCTTCATTCCTTCGAGGCAGTCTTCATTATATATCTTATTCAGTTCTATCATTGTCTATAAATCCTTGTGTTGCCTCATTATTCCTGCATCGTCACTCCCGTCTTCGAGTTATCCAGCGTGGTGAGCACTTCGCGGTCTATCTGCCACACCAGGTGCGAGTCCCATTTGTTCACACGGGTAATCACCTCCAGCGGTCGGAGCATGAGCTGCTGGAGTGGTGCAAACTGAATCTGCTTGACAAGGAAACGCTCACGGAGGTCGGTACCGCCCGATGATGTAGCGTCGCCTGGGGTGTTGCCGATGAGCTTGGAGTCGAGACCCCTGGCAAAGAAGATGATGGAAGAGATTTCCTGAAGCTCGGTCTTCTCGGCCTGTGCCTGTGAGTTCGCCTTGCTCTCAATCTCTACAATCTCCCATGCCTTGTGCTCCTTGCCGTCCAAGCCGGTGAACACGGCAGAGATGAGAGCCTGGCCTGCGTTATCGGGGTTGGAGAGCCAGGTGTTGATGTCGCTGAACACCTCCTGCTGTATCTGTGCAATCGTCTTGCTCTTGTTCTCGCCCTGTTGGGTGTAGAGCTGCTTGAGGTATTCCTGATGAATGTAGATGACGCGACCGATGATGTTCGAGTTACGCTTGCGAGTCAGTCGGTCGTCAACGATGGTGAAGGCATACTCAAAGATGCTTCCGGCAAAGATGCTGTGCCAGAGGGCATCGGCATAGTATGGGCCACCGAAGTCGCGTGGCGACATGATGAAGCGTGTGGGGCGGTTCTTGCGGCTCACTCGCTGCTGACGAGCCTCACGCACACGGCGTTCAAGTTCCTTCACGGCAGTGTCGGGAGCGAGATAAGGCACGGCGGCAATGCGCATGTCCTCGGGATTGAGCGAGGAAGCCGACTGCGATGAGTCAAGCCACTGATTAGAGGTGTAGGCATAGTTGATGCGATACTGGTCGTCCATGCGCTCCAAACGGGTGGTAAACACCGAGCGCGGTTTCAGTCCGATAACCTTCGGGTCCCATTGCGACGTAGGCACGGGATGCCCATCGGCATCCAGCTGCCGCTGGTTGAGCTGCAGTTCGCAGAAGCACTGCGACATGAGAGCCATATCGCCTGCCATGTCGAGGTAGGTCTTGTGGAGGTCGTTGCTGTCGATGAACGCCTGCAACTCGTTGTTGGTGCGCTCCCATTCTGCCAGTGCCGCCTTGAGCGACTTCATTTCCTCGGAGTCGGTGTCTTCGGATTTCGATTGTAAGAATTGGTTATTCAACTCTGACGATTGATTTCCAGATTGTGACATTTGCTTTTCCTTAGCCTTGAGGTCGGCAATCTGACCCCGGAGCAACACACCGGCTGTCATAAAGGGAATGAACTTCTCGGTGATGTTGCCGCCTACGTATTGCACATAGTGGTACTTGGGTGCAGGACCGCGCCCCACGAGTATCTTCTTGACGAACTCGATGCCTGCTGCCGTGAACGGCGACATCTTGGAGAGCAGATACACGAGGTTGGGCAGGCGGTTGTCCAAGCCCCATTCCATGAAGCCCAGCCCCGGTGTGCCCACACCTTGCGGCACGGCTTTGTTCTCGCCGCCGCTGGAGGCAAACACTGTGCTTATCTCGCGACGGGCATTGCCTGCTCCTGCCGTACCCTGTGCCGAAGACATGAGCATGGAGTGGACATACTCACCCCATGAGAATGTGCGGCTGCCATCGGAGTTGGGTCTAACGAAAGCGGCAGGGCGCACAGCCTCGTAGCCTTGCGCCTTGAGCTCCTCACTACGTTGTTGGCGCTGGGAGATAGAAGATACTTTGTTCATGTTACGTAATTGAGTTGTATGTGGTTGCGATAAACGCGATACCTTGTTTGTTTCTTGCGTAAAGTTAGTATGTTACACCTCCGCAGGGCGGACAGCGGCAGGTGCGGCAGGGACAAAAAGGAATCCCGGCACCGCCTCTCTGCATCCTTGTCGATGCAGGAGGCTGGTGCCGGGACATCCTGATATACGTTCTGTACGGACCTGTGCTTATGCGGCTACGGCCTTGGAAGCCAGCAGAGAATCCCAGCCGCCTTCGGGCTCGGCAATCTCATAGCGTCCATAAATACAGGGTTGCAGGGTCCCGCTGCAAGTCACGCTGCGCTCGTCATCGGCTTTCTTGCCCGTGTCGCCCTTGATGCCACCCGAGGCATACTCTACCTTGTGCTGAGGATCATACACGATGATACTCTTGTCGCCATCCTGGAAGATGTAGCCAAGGTCATGGTTGTTCAGAGCACGGCATACTTCTGCCGATACTGCGTTCACACTCTCGAGGACATAGTCAATCTGCTGCTTGTAGCCGCCTCTTCGGCCAAGGGACTCGAAAGAGTGTCCCTGACTGCTCTCCTTACACTCGAACTTGTAGAGGCCCTTGCCGGTATTGAACGACTCGGAAGTCAGCGCAGGGTAAACGTTCTTTTCAGCCTTCAGAGGAGCCTTGAGGTCACTCTTCAGGAAGACATACACGTTCACACCGAGACCACCGAAGTTCTCCAGGCACTCATTGGCTGCGAGTACGTCCTTCAATTCAGGACATGTTGCTGTTACTGCCATAGTATTTGCGTTTTTCGTTTGTGTATTAGTGAAATAGAATGGCGGCGGCCACCATTTTCCGTCAGGTCAAGCGACCGCCGCCGGGATTTATAGAGACAGAGAATCCAGTTTTTTTTAGCCGTTCTTCTTGAAGAAGGCCGTCAGACCAATATTCGTGCCGGGGGCGGTGAGCTGGAGGGTCTTCTCGGTTGAACCAGTGTTCCAAGATACGAACTTGTAGGTTGCGCTGTCTTCGGCCACAACAGTGATAATCTGATTGGGAGTAGTCTCAACAGGAGTCTTGTACTCTGCACCGTTCACTTTGACCTTTGCGTCGATCTTGCCAGTGTCTGCATCAGCATGGGCGATGGTGACAACGAGGTTGGAGTTGGTGTAGTCGCCCGACAGGAAGTCTGTACTCTGGAGGGAGCCATCAGTAATTGCGAACGAGTGAGACAGCGTAGATACCACCATTGCTCCGCTAATTGCCTGGCACTGGAAAACGATGTCTCTCAAATCGTTGTCAGAACCAAGAGCCACGTCAACGAAGGTCTGGTCGCCATCGGTGTCAACAGCGTAGATAAGGTTGCCCTCCACAGAGAAGATGATGCGGTCGCCTACACCCATGCCTTCAACTGGAGCGAGGGTGAGCTTGGGCAGCTCGGGGATAACGTAGTTGCCGCCATCCACAACATCGAGCTTGTGCGTGCCGTATGACTGGAGCGCGTAGCCGTCAGCAATGTTGATGGCTGTCTCAGGAGTCATGTAGGCATAGACCTTCTGACGACGCAGACGTGGGTCAAGGCTCATATAAGCGTCGCGGAAGTTCTTGTAAGCCGAAGAGTCGGTAGCGTTGGCAGGAGCAGAGATGGCTTCACAGTGGATGAGGTTGTGGTTGGCCTCGCTGATAAGGCCGTCCGCGATGTCGTGCTTGATGCAAGTGATGAAACCGTCATAAAGGCCCATTGCCTTCTGCTCCTCCGATGCACCTGGCACGTCGTTGTCGATGTCGCCCCACCAGAGGTTGTTGTAGCGGTCGTCGGCAAATGTCCTGATCACAGCTTCCATTGCCACGGTAGAGAGGGGGTAAGCTGCCTGCGAGTTTACGCCGAGAACTGTCTCACAGTAGCGGTCGATATTATCCCTTCCCTTAAACCAGGACAGCTTGGCGGTTAACACACGTTCCTTGAGGAATCCGATCGTGCCGTCCATGGTCGGGTTCACGTCTTTACGACGGGTTGTGCCACCCTTGCGGATGAACACGTTCAGAGTGCGCTTGTACTGGATTCCGCTGATAGTCTTGATTCCGAGACGTATCATCTCTTCGGGATTAGCGTAAGCGGGACCCTGCACCACACTCTTGAATACCTGGTTAGCCACTTCCTGAAGTGCGCTGATACCAATAAAGTCTTTTGGTGTTGCCATAGTCTTGTGTTGTGTTGTTGTGTTTTGTAAATGTCTTGTGTTGTGTTGTTGTTAGAGGATGCCGTTCTTGCGCTTGTATTCCTCGATGGCCTTCTTGGAACCTACGGGGTCGGCAGCGTTCCACGTTGGAAAGGCAGTCTGAGCCTTCTTGATGTTGGCTCCCTCGCCATTGTTCCCGGGAGCATTGCCAGCATTCTGCTCAGCGCCGGCATCGTTTGTCAGCTCGTCAATCTGAGCCTGCTTGTCGGCAAGCGACTGCTCGGCTGTGGCGAGTGCGTCCTTTGCGCCCTGCAGGTTTGCCTCGGTCTCAGTCTTAGCGGCTGTGAGGTCGGCAATCTCTTTGTCCTTTGCCTCGGTGAGAGCCTTCAACTCGTCGTCCTTCTTGGCAATGGCATCGGCATGTGTAGCATTGAGAGTTTCGATTTCTTTACTGTGAGCCTCCTTGGCCTGAGCAAGTGCGGTCTCCGCGACTTCCTTTGCTTCGTTGGCTGCGTTAACTTGCGCAGAGAGTTCATCGAACTTGCCCTGCAATTCTGCGAGAGCGTTCTCCGCTGTGGTGGCTTTCTGCTCGGCATCAGTCACCTTCTGCTCGGCTTCCTTCATGTGGGCTTCGAGGTTGTCGAGAAGCGAGGCGTTCATATACGCGCCCTCTTCCGTAACGGCAATCTCGCCGGCCTGCAATCCGCAAGCAGAGCAAATCAATGGGTAGTTTTCCATGTTGATATTAGGGTTTGAGTTGGTTGCTGTAGCGCCAGTTTGGGGGTTCGAGTCTGCATCCGAGAGGAAACGGTTAACAAGTTCGGCGATGGTTGACTGACCATCGTTGAGAATGCCTTCCACTTCCTTGGCGTCGAATGTTGCTCCGTGAAGATGCTCGTCGGTCACATTGGGACGAGCTGCCTTCACGTCCGACATGAACTCCTCGCAGAGGTCATCAAGGTCGGCTTGCAGCAGAGAGTAATCGCCGTCAGCTGCCTTGCGGTACCACTCGTTCTTGTTGTAACTCTGTGTGGCGTACACCTCATTCCAGGTCTCGTTGGTATAGGCATTCTTCTCGCCAGACTCCATGGTGTAGAATCCACCATACACGCCGATTGAGCCGAAACCGTCCTTCACGTTCACATAGTAAATCTCGTCACAAAGAACAGCAAGGTACATTGCAGCCGAATAGCAGTTTCCGTCAACAAGGGCAACCACCTTCTTGCCCTGCCTGTGGGCATAGTCGAGGGCATACTTGTAATCGGGAATAGCGTTCGCCGAACCGCCGCCGCTGTTGATGTAAACAATGATGCCCTTACACTCATCGTGGTTGGACACCTTTATCATCATGTCGCGGAAGTCGATTGATCCGTAAGAGCAAGCATCGCCATTACGGGTAATCGGTCCGCAGACAGGCAGCACGGCTACAAACTTGTCCGTCTCCTCGCTCGGCTCATGTCCGTTTGTACCGTCACCTGCCGACATCGAGAATTGCAACTTCTCGCCATTGGCTGTCATACCAATAGCGTATGCCATGCGCTTGACTGTCTGCTCCGCCGTAAGGGCAATGCGACCGGCAATGTTCTCCTGTATGCCGATGCGAAAAGCATTGAGCATAGGCGGGTGCATCATCCATTCCTTAGTGGTGGAGAGTTCCAGAAGTGTAGTTATCATGTATTAGATTGATATTTATTTACAGCCACAAAAGTATGGGTTGCCAAAAAAAGTGTTTGGACAAGAAAAAGACACAAAAAAAGGCTGCATCAGAGGATGCAGCCCGCATAATTCAAAGCAAGTATATTTTCTTTACTTTATGACGGCTATCAGCCGAATTTTACTTCTGTTCCGTCAAGCAGGATAGGTCTGTTGCACGCAGAGCATGTGAAGGCGAAACGGACGGTCTTGCCGTCACTCTCAACAGAGAATCCAGTGCTTCCTGGCAGGGTATATATCATGCACTTCGTGCCATCGGCCTTAGTCAGCACGAAGCTCAAATCAATGGCGGGCTCATGCTCTGTCTTCACCTGTTTGCCTGCACGTGCGTATGCCTTTATCTCTATATTATATGTATAGATTACGCTGGACGACTGGTTCTGCGTCTTCTCGGTGATTGAGATTCCGCCTGGCAGGGACTCGTAGTTTGCACCGCTTTCGGCAAAGGAAATGCTGCCGACTGCCTCCTCGATGGGAGGCATGCTGGTTATGCCGGGCACAGTGGGCGGCACCGCAAAAGTGAGATGCGAATGGAAATACGCATCCACCCGCACGACATCATTAAGGAATAATTCTCTGCAACTCATGGTTTGTTTTGTGTGTTTTGTTGAACATTGTGTGATTTACTTTCTTTGTTGCTGTTGTATAACGTTTGTTAACATACAGATTAACTATTTTATACACGCTACAAATTGAATACGCGGTCTCTGGAGTCCTCGTATTCTATCTCTCTGCAGCGGTACGCCTTTTCCAGCACACGCGCCTCGGCCAGCCAGCGGTCGAGCTGCCTGCGCAGTATCTCCTTGTCCTGGCTGTCCTTGGGAATGGGTATCTCGTAGCGCATCAGGAACCGCTCCAGGGTCTCCATGTGGCCACGTGCAATGATCCTCTCGGGGGATATGCAGAAGTCCTGTGTGGCTATCTCCCAATCGACCAGCGCACGGCGAAAGTCTCTCACCAGGAGTTGCTGCAGATAGTATGCGGCCTGCGAGGTGAGCGAGAATACGCTGGTGGTGCGCACCTCCTTCTCGCCTGACAGGATGCTGTAGGGCATCTGTATGCACAGGAAATCGAAGCTCTCGGTGTGCAGGGAGTATCTGATGCCCTCCATTGCGCACACCTCGGACTGGGTGGGCCACTTCTGCGGGTCGCGGTCTATCACCTGCTTGCCGCCGTCGGGTGTGCGTCCGTTCAGGATGTTGGTCCATTGCTGCTGGCTGTAGCACAGCCCCGCCTTCTTGCTCAAGCCGCCATGGGGAGCCAGGCCACCCCGCATGATGACGGCATGGTCTGTGAATTGCGAGAACTTGACTGGCTCGTGTGGCGAGAGCCGCAGTTGCTCGTCATAGTTGCGGTGGAAATGGCATACCACAGTGGGTAGCCGCAGATAGATGTTTGCCATGGTCTCTATGCTTTTCGGTCATACTGCGCCATGAGCGCGTCAGTTATTTGGAAGAAGTAGTTGTCTATAGCATCGTGCGATGCCACCTTGATGTGTGAGGCATCCACCAGCCTGTCCAGCTTCTCCGACTGCAGGGGCGTGAGGTCTCCGGCAAGCCTCATTACATCCACATGATGACCGCCGCTGCCGTTGCGCTTCACATACAGCCCTGCCAGTTTCCTGTCTATGCCGAAGAACCGGCTTACGGCCTCCTCGATGTCCTTCTGCGCATACGGCCTGGGGAGCGGGGTGCTGCGGGTCAGCTTGTCGCTGTATGTCTTGAGTCTCTTGTCCAGGTAGGCATTGATGGAGTCGGCATACTCCATGTAGAGTTGTGCCTCGGCGGTGTCCTCCTTGTGGTTGCGCACACTGCCGAAGAAGCCCTTCAGTTGCTTCAGCACGTGCTGCACACCGTCAAACTGCTGGAACTCTATCCCGTCACCGAACACATCCTGCATCTCCTGCTTCACGTCCAGCGTGACCGACTCCAGCATGTCGGCCAGAAAGGTCAGCTTGTGCAGGTCGTTGAACAGGCGCTCCACCTTCTCGTCGGCACGTTCCTGGGAGTAGTCCACGAAGTAGCGCAGGAGCGTGTTGAACGACAGGAAGTCGTAAGTGACATCCGACCGCAGGTTGGCCTGCACAAGCACGCTGTACAGAGTATCGGCCAGGCGCCGGTCATGCTGCTGTATGGTGCGCACCAGGTTGCTCATCTGCGAGGTGTCGGGGCGCATCTGTGCCGCCGAGCGCACCAGGCGGTTGCGCTTCTCCACCATTTGCTTGAAGTCGGGGTCGGCAAACAGGGACTTCAGGATGTCCGTGTACTTTTCGGCAGGCACATCCTGCATGTTGAACGTGTATGGGGTGGGCAGATTCCGTATCTGCTCCTCCCTCTGTGCTGATGTCTTCTTCATCTGCTAAACATAATGCCCATTATCGTTATCTCTCGTCGCCGTCTCCGGCTATCACGTTGCGCCGCTGGCGCGATGCCAGTTTGGCCAGGTTCTCCTGTGCCACCTCCTCCAGCGTCACGCCCATCACCTTGGCCAGTCCGGCTGTCTGCCACAGGATGTCACCTATCTCAGAGAGCATCAGTTTACGCTCCTCTTCGGTCACGCTCCACACCTGTGTGTGCAGCACCTTGCCCTGCTCGTTGCGCGGCATGGTGGTGACATACAGTTTGCCCTTGCGCATGTGCTTGCCTGCCTTGCTGGCAAACTCACCCACTTCGCCCACCAGGTTGGCAAGCATGTACACCAGGTTGTCACTCTCGGGCAGGCACATCTGCATGGCCCGCTTCTGATATTCGTTCAAATCCATAACCTAAAAATACATTAAATCTCGTAATCTGCCACATACGGGCGCATGCGGTCGTTGATGATCTTGCTTATCTGCTCGGCCACGATGTGTGCATCGGGGTGTGCACGCCCCGTCAGGTCACGCAGGCGCATGTCCATGATGTGCCGCCACTCGCGCAGGGTGTAGGTGTAGGCACACACCGTGTAGGTGTTCATCGTGAGGTTGCCGCGTGCATCCTCGGGCTTCAGACCCGTGTGCAACAGGAACTGATACACCTTCTCGGCCACCCAGTAGCCCAGGTGTGACGCCCAGCGCTGGTACCAGCGGGCATTGCGCTCCCAGTGCGGGCGGCATATCAGCACACCGCCCTTCTTGTCCAGATTGACGTAGCGTGTGCTCTGCTCGGCTATGCAGTTGGGCGACTTGCGGTTGTACGACTCGCCCTGTATGCGCTGTGTAGTGACCACCAGGGTCATGCGCAGCAGCTCGAGCGCACGGTGGCAACCGTACCCTGTGGCCTGGCTGATGAACTCCTGCTCTGTCACCTGGAAGGGGGCGAGAAGGTCGCGCACGTCGCTGTGTTCGCCAGCAAACTGGAGGTTGATGCTGACGAACACGTGGCCGTGCTGTACGGTACAGCCCACGTAGGGAGAATGCTTGACTATAGACCACAGCGTCCTGGGGAACTCCTTTTTGCTCGGCACATGGAAATACAGCGTGCCGTGACGGAACATCGACCTGTGTCCGGCGTTCCACAGGGCGCTGCACATGTCACTGTCGCGCTGGTAGAGGAAATCTTCTCTCGCCTGCCCTGTCAGCTTGGCAGGAGGCTGCTTGCCGGCGCTCTTATAGCAGATTCGGCCCACCCGGGCTATGTGGCTCTTATAATTGGTCTGTGGCCACCATTCCACATGCGGTGATATGAATTTCATTATTGATGATTTTTTAGTTTATCATATATCTCACTCGCTGCACTTCGTCCTGCAAGTTTATCAGTGAATCGTTGTTGAAGATTACTGCATCGTAGAATGCCAATGGCAGCAGGGTGCGCTGTTTGTCACGCGACATGCGTTCAGGAGTTACACCTCGGCGCAGACGGAGTTCTTCTATTGCCGATACACATATTTTGAATGGTTCGATGTTGGGGAAATTCTCACACAAGGCTCTCAGTCCATCCTCGTCAATGACGTAAATGGCCTTGTCCGTCACCTGGTCGATGGTGGTCCAATACTCATAGCCGCCATATTGCGTATAAGCCAGCATCTTGCCGTGCGGCACATCACACTTATCCACAAAGTGATGTTCCACGCCGTCAATCTCGTCTTCACGCTTCGGACGGGTAGTATAAGAACACAGCACTTTATAACCGGTCATTTCCGACAACATCCGAGCCACCGTGTCCTTCCCTGCCCCACTCGGACCGGTAATTGTTATTAGTTTCATATCAATCTTCTTTATATTCACTCAAAAGAGCGTTGCCGCAGGTTATTCTATCCTCGTCCTCTTCCACAGAAGGAACAAAAACAATCACATCCCAACCTGCCTTGACAAGCGGTTGTTCAAACTGTTTGTAAACATCGTATGTGTAATATCCCTCCTCAGTCTGAATGCCATTACTTATAGCCTCTTTTGTCTCGTGAATAGGAGTTATCTTTACAATGAACTTTTCCTTATCAAAGAGTTTGTCCAAAACGGCAGGGTCTAATATCGTGTCTTTAGTGACAGGAAAATTCAACGTGTACTTTCTGCGGACCGGCATAGGTAAATCACGGCAAATCTCTGAAATTTCCTGCAAAGTCAAGGATCGACCACGGAACAAATCATTACGCTGCTCTTCATCTGTAGAGTTTATAGACAACTGCAATCCGGCTTCACCTCTAAACTCGTAGTTCTTGAGTTGACAGAACTCACCAAGAATACGTTTCAGAGTTTTGCTTCCCAAAGTACCCGGAAGCATGGTCGTAAATACAGGATGGATAACATCTGCATCCATGAATACGTTGACATCATCCCTGAGATAGCACAGCAAATATATCTTGATGTTATTCCAGTTGAATGACGGTTCGCCCATACGAGCCAGATGAAGGTTGAAACGCTTGGTGTGCTGACACTCCGAACGAACGATAGCCGATATTACTTCTTCTCGCAGATCGCTAACCTTAGCATTACCGTGGAAACCGACTTTAGGGCAGTCACAGAACTTACATTTCATCGGACATCCTTTTTGAGTGGAAATAGTAACAACCATCTTATCCTCAAGATCTACCTTCTTATGGGTTACACCATTGATTTCCTTAGTCAATCCAAGGAAGTCCGCCTTTATGTTGGCTTCCTTGCCATAGTCGCCAACATATAAATATTCAAGACATTTCTTAGTATCACTAAAAATTGCTCCAGTACGAGTCTTAAATTCTTTAATCATAATATATCGTTTTTATTTAGTTAAAAAATCAGTAAACAATCAGTAGAGAATCATAAGACCACCGTAAGACCACCGTAAGACCACCGTAAGACATCCGTAAGACATCCGTAAAGGGCGCATAGGAGGGGTTTTTAGCCTTTCAACTCGCTCCAAACTCTCCTGCAAATCTGCCGATAGGTTTCCTCTCCCAACCCCACCTTGCAGGCATGAATGAGATAATTATACGTCACGGTTTTGCTTCCGCCCAACTGGCTCCATTTTACGTTTGTCTGACCTTCGTTGTACTTCTGGCTGCACCGTGAGAGCTGATGAAACAGGTCAAGTCCGTAGGGGTGCGAGCGCAATGCCCAACCCACCTTGGTCCACTCCTCATAACTCTCGGTGATGTTCTTGTGGTTGGCTACCAGTTCCTGCACAATCACCTCTATCAGTCTGTCCTGCACCCGCTGCTGCTCCCAGAACTGTGCTCCGCCTTCCTCATGGTAGGCCGTATAGCCCTCAGAGCGGTACAATTGCCTGACCGCTTGCGGCGTTATCTGCGGAACGTACTCAAGCACTCCCCTGTACGGCACCACGTCCTCATTGATATATATATGCTCGGGATCATCCCACGAGGCAAAGCGCACTCGCCCGATGTTGCTGCATGCCTTGTCGAGGCTGATGCCCATATAGGCGTACTCCTGCAGCAGAGCCTTGAACTGCTCCTTGTGGCGGTCGGGGTAAGCCAGGCGCACCAGGCCGAAATATCCGCAGCCCGAGCACGACCGCATGAGAAGTCCTATCTCGGGACGGAAACGGCACACCATGCGTATGTTCTCGAAGTTGCTCAGATGGGTGTTGTCTGCCAGGTCGATGTCGATGGCAAGCCAGCCCGTGTGCTGCAGCAGGTGGCTCTCGCGGCGGCTCACCATCACGCGCTGCCCGGGATGGGTGAGGCTGTCATCCTCATACAGGGCAAACAGGCCGCTGAGCGTGGCACCGGGCAACTTTTTCTTTGTCTCAATGTACTCGGGCATCTTCTTTGCCTTGTTGCCAAATTCCTGACGCATGGCACGAAGGCGCTGCACATACGGCTTCCATCTATCCGTAAGACAAAACTCACGGATGGTCATCTGCAGGATGCGCTCGCCCGTCTCATAATCGACAAAGCGACCCTTGGCATCGGTAGCTTCTTCATACACTGAGCAAATCTCGTCAAACATGCTTTAGTGGTTCTTTTGTTGCAAATTTAAGAATTATTTCTGAATTATCGGATGTCCTGATTGGTTTTTGTGGTGTTCGATACTCTTTTTTAGATTTTTTAGCACTTAACGCCGCTGTCCGAAACAGCAAACAGCAATCTGAACTTTTGGCTTATCAGATGTCCAGATTTACGGACTCGCGTCCGTTTTTCCCAAAAATGACGAAAAACGAAAAGTCCATGATTTCAGAAAATGCTTCTATTGTCCACAAGGAATCCACCATGTGACCGCCCGTTGAATATTCTGAAAAGTGATTTAGCTTCTTGATTTCTTGCGCATTATACATGTAAAGTCAAAAAATAGGAGATTTTTTTATATCCTATAGCGAGCGCAAGGAACAAAAAATAAAAGAAAGAAGACGAATATATAGGTATTTACAGCGTTTTTCGCTGCTCTTTGCCTTATTTTCCACATTTGTATTATTCCGAATGTCAGTTATTTAAGCCATAGGCGTCAATGCTACTGACTAATGGGTTAGGGTCGGGGAATTTTGAAAATACAAGAGGAGAAAAGTTGGCGGATTTTTTATATAGTAGTAGGCGTTTTGGGTGGATTTATGGACTTTTGACGGGTAGTTCTGATATAAAGTCCACGAAAGTCAGAGAGTTCTGCGAGTTTGTGTTTTTGAAATTTTGGAGACAGAAGTTTATTCTTTCCTCTTGGGTCTGTATCGGGATTCCGTGGTCCGTGCGGGGTATGGTGTGTGCAAGCGGAACGCAACGGAAAAGCCGCCACGCCTTGCGGCATGACGGCTTCGGAGTTACCTTGCGTGGTGTGGCGTAACGGATGAATAGTTACCCTGCGTGGTGTGGCGGCTACTTGTTGCGCATGAAGCGTTCTGCCTTCTTCATGCTGTCATACAGCTGCCCGTAGCCGTACATGTTTATCTTGGCCTCTATGGGCGCATCGAGCCGCTTCAGCAGGGTGGTGACAGCCTCCTGGAGAGCCATATTGGCCATGACGCTGTTGGCTATCAACTCTTGTACGGATGCACCTGTGGGGTCGGCGGTGGCCGCCTCCGACAGATTGCCGGCATCATACGCCTTGCGGCCTGAGAAGTTACGGTCGAAGTTGACGAGCGCTCTCAGGAGTTGTGGGTTGTTCATCTGCATGGCTCGGGTGGTCTCGCGTCCGATGACTATCTCGGGGCCGTTCTCTGCCACCAGCGACGGCTGTCCGTTGATGGTGGTGGCAGTGGGATGAGTGAGGAGCGACACGCCGCGATGTGGCTTGTTGTCCTCGGTTGCCCAATAGAGACTGCCATCGTTGCTGACGAACGGACGGAGGCCTTGCACGTTGCCAGAGTCGTAAGTGAGCATGCCAGATGTGACCTTGATGTTGTTGGCCTTGGCGGTGTTATTGGTTGATTTGTCGCGGCCACCTATCTTGCTGATAGCGAAATTAAGCAAGCCCATGAGGGTTGCCATCATTGCACCATAAGCAATAGGACCGGCAATAGGACCCAGAGTGCTGACGCACCATCCAAAGATACCTGCCGAACGAAGGGCTGCCATCACTTGCTGGTGAATACCTTCAAGCTGTTCCTCGGTCAAATTGGCTGCTTGCTTCGCACCAATCATTGCAGTTCCATTGGCGACCTCTGCTTGAAGTTTGGCTTGCGCGAACACCTGCTGCATGAGAAGTAACTGTTCATAGTGTGCGGTGGTCTGCGCACGGTCTATCTGCTGCTGGCTAATCATCTGCAAGGAGCTGGTGGCAAACGATTTTATCATCTGCTTTAAGGCAGACTTCAACTGCTTGCGTCCTTCGGAAGCGTTCTCGGTCATAGTGGCAAAAGCATCGCCTACCGACTCACCAAAGGTTTGCAACGGTCCCATGAAAGTAAGGAGTGAGTTGTACTGCTCAAACATATCCACAGTGAGCTTCTTGGCGTAGTTGGCCTGCTCCGACATTATGCCCTTACGAGCGTCGGCAAGTTGCTGTTCGGTAGCGTTATGCTCTTCGAGGAACTTGTAGTATTCCTGAGCAAATGCCATACGGGCCTTCAGAAGTTCAAGTTCAGGGTCGGAAGCCGATACGGACTCCATACCCATACACTGACCGACATTGCGATAACTGCCCTTAACAGCGGCATCCTGCTCCAGTTTGGGCTGTAGCATATTATATCCCTTAGAGAAGTCGGTTTTCGACCACGCATAGTCATTCAGCTTCTTGCGCTCGTCATCGCGCTTCTTGCTGGCCGACTCGTACTCGTCGCTATACTTTATCAGTTCGAGATAAAGAGCCTTGAGGTCTTGCGCTTTGAGTTCGGAGAAATCGAAACTGTCATTGGCTATAGACAGGAACTGAAGGAACTGATGCTGAAATTCCTTGCTTTCCGGATTGAGACTGTACAATACGGTAACAGACTCGCGTGCCTTGGCAGTCAACTTGTCGAAAGCAGCATTCATCTTGCCAAGACCTTCGGGAGTATCAGCATTGACACCATCTGCAGGACGTAAGAAGCCCAAACGGTCGAAATCGCTACGGGTATTGCGATTAACAGCGCCCGTATAGTCGTGCTCGTTCAAAATCTTCTGTATCTCGCGTTGACGAGCAAGCAGTTTCTCTGCTGCCTCACGCAATTCCTTAGAGCCATTGGCAAATAGCTGGTCAAGCAATGCGCCGAGGTTTTCTGCAAGAGTCTTATTGTTTTCGCGAGAGAGGTCGCCTGACAGCTTGGTGAACAATTTGTGAAGTTCACCAACATCCGCTTTGCCAATAGACTCGAGCAACTGTTTGGAAGTCTCGTCGTCGAAAACCATCACGTCCTCGTTCATGTGGGAATAAACCTCCTTCCAACTGTCATCAAGGGTGGCAATGGACTGGCGGGCCGAACCAAGAGCACGATCCATCTGCGATTGCAGATAATCCATCTGTTTCTTCTGCTGTCCTTCGCTTATCTTTTCTCCATCGGCGTTCATCTGAGCCACCCATTCCAGGTATTTGCGCATCTGTTCCTCATAGAATGCCTTGATGTTGGCGATAAGCGCATTGGCGCGGTCTTTTGCAATATTCTTTTCTTTAGGGAGAGGATTTTTATCACCTTTGCCTGTCTTCTTGTTGTCATTATCGACGAGGATGTTTTTTCCATCGTCTTTGGTGAGGAAATCATCAATTTCCTTTTGAACCGGACCGAACTTCTTATTGATCTTACTCATTGAGCTGTTGGCGGAGCGAGTCTGCGCTATATACCTTAAAGCCCTAAAGAGTTTTTCATCGCCTTCACCAGCACGTGTCAGGTCGAGAGTTGTATTTCCGTATCGGTCGAGAGTTTTACGATAATCAAAACGCAGGTTCTCGTCACCACGGAAATAAGACTTCAATACCTCTGCAGTATTTGTTGTCTTAAAGCGTTTTGCCAACTCCTTGGCAATGGAGCGCATGCCCTTATCACGAGAATCGGCTTCGTAAGCCTTGAGCCAATCCATACTATCGGTACCCTTGCCCACTTTGCCGTATTCGTTAAGTCTATCAAGGCTCCATCCCACACGTGGTGTGTATTGCTCCTGGATGTCCTTCTCCTTCATCTGAAGGTAAATCTTCGCCTTAATGGCATCGGCCGCCTCAAGATATGCCTTGGCCAAATCCTTTGCGGTTGACTTTTCTGTTATAAGATTAGAGAGATAAGAGCCGAACTTCTCGTTAAACTGCTTTATGGCAGCTGTGCGCTGATTGGTTCCCTTCTGCGCATCCCTAACGGCATGGTAGTAAGCGTCGAGTTCTCCGACGGCTTGGTTGGCTTGAGATTTCACGCCTTCCAACGAACCGTCAAAGCGTTTCATCGAGCCAGTAGCCTTTTCCGTGTTGGAGAACAGTTCGTATATACCAAAACCGAGCGATGTCACCACACCCAACACAAGACCAATAACATTAGCCTTCATGGCCGCGTTCAGGGCTTGCCAACGTAGCGTAAGTATGCGGACAGCCCATGCGTCACCCATAACAGCTTTAGTGGCAAGTTTTATATTGCTTGCCATCGTAACAAACTTCAAACCCGTAAATAAAGGTATCAGTTTGGAGAACACTGCTACCAGTCCACGAGTGCCCAGATATGCTACCAGTCCAGGGAGTACAGAAAGCAACATCCTAACGACAATGGTTAGCTCAACGAACAGAAAACGAACCGACAACAGGAACGGCTGCGAATGGGTAAGCGACTTAGAGAAGTTGTACCACATCTTCGCCATCTCCTTTACAGAATCAATTCCTTCAGGATTGACAAACGCCTTCTCCCACATGTTGTTGGCACGCTCGAGGATAGCCTGTGCGGTCTGTTGCTGTATCTTGTATTCCTTCACTACGGCAGTGCCCTCTCTGTACGCCTCGTTGGAAGTATCAAGATTCTGCTCCAGGACGTTCACGTTCTGTGCCATAGTGACAACAACCTGCTTCAATCGCTGGCCGTCTGAACCAAACTCCTTGAAGTATTCATCCATAGAGTTGAGGTTCTTGTCGCTCACGTTCTTCAAGACAGTAACCAAAGCATCCATCGTCCTGCCCTCCTCTATCATACCCTTCAAGGAGTCGCGCTGCATACCCAGCATTTTTTCGATGCTGTGATAATTGGTCCACAAGCTACTGAGGAGTTTACCAAAAGCAGTAGAAGCCACTTCGGGCATAAGCATGAGAGAATCGGAAGCCGATGCAAGACCCAAAAGCTGGGCACTCGTCACCTTAGTGACCTTTGCCAAACCAGTCAGACGCTTCGCAAATTCAAAGATGTTGTTGCCGTTAGATGTGCTCGAAGCTGCAAGTTTGAAAATCGAACTTGCTACAGAATCAAAGGCAGTACTAATATTGCCACCATGCTTCTCAACTTCACCCATCGTCTCGACAAACTTGGAGAGTGTGAGCATAGCGTCGTCGCCCAAATCCTCGTGAAGCGCAACGTTAACGCGGTCACTGGCCTTGGCAAATTCGTACAGACCTTCCGCTCCGTACTTACCCATACCCATACGAGAACCAACGTAGGCGAGCTGTGTCAGGCCCTCAAGGCTTGTACGGCTATCTATCTTTGCCAGCATGCGCGAAAGTTCGTTGACCGTACCCATCGAATAGTTAGTAATCTTACGAATATCGGCCAACGAGTCAGAATACTTCAGATTGAGATTTATAGCGTCGGTAAGTTTTTGCTTGAGCATATTGAATGCCCCAAACAAGCCTACATACGCAACAAGGTTTCTCAAGGCTGTCTGCCATGCTCCACCATGCTTGTTGACTGCGCCCGTCGCCTCGTCGATGTTCTTCTTCAGTTCTTTCATCGACTTCTGCTTGTCGGCAAACTCCTTGCTCTTGGTGTTGACTTGGTTTAGTTCCTCCTCAAGTTGCTTGTAGGCACGGCGCAGTTCGTCGAGGGAAGCCTTGCCTTGCTTGCTGCGAGCAAGAATGTCGTTGAGAGCACTCTGCGACAGACGGGTGCCTTTGAGGGTCTGCTCGAGCATGGCGTATTGGCGACGGAGCGTAGCCACATACTTACCGCCGGCAGGGAGTTGCTGTATCTTCTGGGCAATGACTTCCATCGTGCGCTTGATGTCTTCGCCAGAGGCCTTGTTGGGTTCAGACAACACACGCTTCATCTGCTTCCAGCTCATTGTGGCTTGCTGTGCCTTGCCCGACACAGCCTCCAGTCGCTTGTCTATCTCCTGAAGCTCGTTGTTATAAGCCTCAATGTTTCCTGTAAGCTTAGTAGGAGTAGCATCGCGTGCTTCAGTAAGCGTAGTCTTGGCACGACGCAAATCAGATGCCGAAGCGTTTTGACTGGTTACAGTCTGATGCGCCTCTGCTTCGCTCATCTTGCCCTTGCGTCTGTCCTCCTCGGCTTCGAGTTGCTTCAGTGTAGCAAGATTCTGCTGATAGCTGGCATCCGACTTTTGCAGCGAGCCCACAAGGTCGCGCTGTTGCTTGATAGCCTTGTCGAGCCATTGGTTCGACTGGTTGGAAACGTTCTTCAACCCTTCGGCTATATTGACATACTGACCTTCAATCAGACGGATTTCGTCACCCACCTGCTTCATCTTCTTTCTTACTTCCTCGGCTTGTGCAAAGTCGTCCTCAGATAGCTTTTGCAGTTGACGACGACCGTCGCCCAAAGCCTTGCGTAGGTTTTGGAGCGAGGTGGTAGAAAGGTTTTTGAGCGCATGGTCGAGACGTTCAGTGTCCTTTATGATGTTCGTCTGGTAATTCTGGAGAGTCTTATAAACGCTTTCAAGTCCAGCCTTACGCTCCTTGAAGTCGGGAGCATCCTTGTCGAGATTATCTATTTCCTCTCTCACAGCCTTGGCCTTGTCACGCAGGGCTTCAAGCACCCGAATGGCAGCTTCGCCGTTCATCGAGAGGATAACTTCTGTCTTTAGATTTGCCATATTCGTTTTTGCGTTGAATTAAAGTTAGAAATCAGACTTGGCATGCTCACCCATTCCTTCCAAGGCATGAATGATGTCGATGCCACCCTGATAGCCGTAGAAGTCGGCAAGATAGTTTCGGTAACGGTCGCGCAGCCGGCGTATGGTCCGCAGGATGGCGGGACGGTGTGACTTGCCCTGCCTGCGGTCCCACTTGCCGCGAATATAACGCTTGGCGTTTTTTGCCGGGCGCTGGCGGTCCACCGCGTCTGCTTTAATATGGGCTGCAGGGTCGGACGGGCGTCCTGCCAATCCGACACCAAGGTCAACGTATCGCAGATAGTCATTATAATGAATACCCACCGTGAGCAATCCTTTCTGGTCGTCGGCTTGATAGATGTGTCCCTCAAACGACTTGGCACCCTCGCCAGTGGACCACCACATGTTGTGTTCCTTGCGGTATTGGTTTATCTGCTCATAACCTCGATAGACCTCTGTGGGGTAAATGCGCTGTGCCTGCATGTTTGCCTCAAGGTCCATGAGGGCTTGGTCGAGATACAACGGAGCGACGCGGGAGAGCGGAGCAAACGGCTTTTGTACGGGAGAAATAAAACGTGCCATGCCCTACCCTCCTATCCTTTCGCGTCTTCCTCCGGCACTATATACTTGCCGTTGCTGCCGCAGGCGAAGTTATAGAGCGGCTGCAGGCTCTTCCAGTCCATGCCCATCACGAGCCACTGGCCGACATAGATTTCGCCCACCAGGCCGAAGGACATGGAACTGGTGTCGATGCTCTGCAGCTCTGCCATTACGGCGGCATCTTCGGCAAAGTTGCGCTTGGTCACGGGGCAGCGGCCTGTGCGCTTTACCTCGATGAGCCAGGCTATGAGGTCTTTGCAGTAGTCGGCGAGGTCGGTGGCTGTGCGTTCTGCCTTGTTGCCGTCGTAACGGCCAAGGGTCTGAGGGGTGTCCTTCACCTTGGCGATGAACCACACCTGATGAGACACCACGGCCTTCTTTGCGTCAATGAGTTCACCTGTGGTGATGATGCTGTAGAGCATGCAGGGCGAGTGGATGACGTTGGCATTGCGTGAGAAGATGTTCTCACAGTCGATGTAGCGGATGCGGAAGAACGACTGCTCCTCCAGCTTGCCCTCGGGTTTGTGGGACAGGGGCTTATAGATGCTTGCCCAGTGTTCCAGGATATTGCTTATGGCCATGGTCACTGCTGTTTGTCTGTGTTGTCCTTATTCTCGTCCTCCTGTTTCTGGTCTTCGTACATGAGCTCTCTCAGGTTGATGTGGTAGTGGCGCTCTGTCTTGTCGGCCACTATCTTCTGCAGCACCTTGGCCCATTCGGCACCGTTGCAGGTGCTCTCGTTCTCCAGGATGCTCACGAACTGCACGGCACAATAGAGCGCAGCCAGGTAGTTGGCCAGGTGCAGTTCGCCCATGTGCCCCAGTATGCCGTTGTCGATGGCTGTGGCCAGGAAGATGCCCAGGATGAGCACGGTGAAGTCCTGCACCATCTTCCACATCTTCTTGGAGCGCAGGCGGCCACCGAGGAGGTACTTCGGGTTGCGCTGCAGCTGCTCCTTGTACTTTTCATAGATGCGGCGGTTGCACCTCCATGCCGTGTAGCAGTCCACCAGCAGGGCAAAAAAACAGATGGCGATGAAATTGAGGGAAGGCGCTACGTAGCACCAGACTACTGACAGGGCGCAGGCCACGATCCGAAGGAGAGGAAAAGTGTTTTGCATGTGTATTCTATTTTTAATGGTTATTACTCTGATGCAAATATAGGGCAATGCCGCCGTGAGGAGCGGACAGAGCCGAGCCCTGCCGTGCCGACCGCTGTCCGCACCGTGGGGAGGAGAAAGACTATATTTGCCGGAAACGAAACGAAATATGTCTGGATTGACTGAAAGAACACTCAGCCGCATAGACAAGTGGCTGAGCTACGGCACGAGCATGGAGGCGGCTTTCCCCAAGCTGGAGCAGCGCTACCGCATGCAGGTGTGCTCTGAGTTTTATAAGCGGTGGACGCAGAACCGCGACATCGACCCGCGCACCGTGTGCCGCAACATCGCACGGCGCGACTATGAGTTGTTCCTCAACCAGGCCGCGCAGGGCAACCGGGAGGCGCAGGAGTATGTGCTTGCGCTGAAGATTACCGTGGACGACGAGGGAAACGTCTGTCCGCGCACGGTCACTGAGCTCAACAACGACGTGTTGGTGTGCAACCATCTGATACGCTTCTTCCAGACCGACGAGAGTCCGCGCCACAAGGCAATGTTTCTGGGGTCGGCAGAATGGCTCATCCGCACGGGCAAGCAGCAGAACAACGACCGTGCCGTGGCCAAGGGTATGGAGGCGCTGACCAAGGTGTATAAGGACTTCGACGAGGAGAAGGACGCTACGGACGAGATGCCGGACATGAGCCGCATTTCCATCACGCAGGACGTGAGCATCGTAAAGCGCGACCGTGTGAACTACACCGAGGAGGAGAAGTTGCGCATGGCCCGCAAGTACGGTCTCACCACCAAAGACCTGCAGGAGATAGAGGATGACGAGATGTTCGGCGACAAGCGCGAGGAAGAGCCGGACTATTTCGAGTATATGGAAGAGAAGGACGAGGAGGATGTGATTAGACACGGGCACATGGAAGAAAGCGAATTGACGAATCCTGAGCCGACGGATGATACGGAATGAGCGAAAACATAAGGAATAGAGATGAAAATAGGACTCATAGACGTGGACGGACGACACGGCAAAAAGAAATGGGGTGCAACGATATACCCTAACGTGGCCCTCGGCAAGATTGCCCGTTGGCACACGATGCGGGGCGATGAAGTGGAATGGGCTCAACCTACCGACCTTTTCGACAGGCATCATTACGACATACTGTATGCCAGTAAGGTGTTCAACTTTTCGCCCGACATCGACTTTCGGCAGTTCTCATACGACCGACTGGAGAAGGGTGGCACTGGCTACGACATCTATAAGCGCCTGCCCGACGAGATAGACCGACTGCAGCCGCTATATGAGTTGTTCCCATGGGTACCAAAGAACCATGCTTACGGCAAACTGACCGAGGGCTGTCCCAACAAGTGCTTTTGGTGTGTAGTGCCAAAGAAGGAAGGATTCATCCGCCCATACATGGATATAGAGGAGATAGCCATCGAGGGCAGGACGCACGTTGTGCTGATGGACAACAACATTCTTGCGGCGGGCGACTATGCCAAGGAGCAGCTTCAGAAGATAATCGACCTCGGTCTGCATATCGACTTCAATCAGGCGATGGACGCACGGCTTGTCACTCCCGAATATGCCGAGCTATTAGGCAAGGTGAAATGGATAGACTCGCGCATACGCTTCGGCTGCGACACAACAGCACAGATAGCGGAATGTGAACGTGCCATGCAGCTCATCAATGCTGCTGGATTTCGTGGTGAGTATTTCCTTTACACGATGATTGGCGGCAAGAACGATTTTAAGGAGTGCTACCACCGACTGCATTATTGGTGGGAACGTCTGCAACGCTTCCGTAAGAGCCATGAAGGCAGAGCCGTGTATGCCTACGCACAACCATACCGTGACCCTACAAATCCAAATCACGCAATCCCCGAATGGCAGAAGGATATGGCCCGATGGTGCAACAAGCGGATGATATTCTGCACCACCGACTTCAAGGACTTCATGCCAAGAAAGGGATTCAGGTGTGAGGAGTATCTGAGGGAGTACGGAATGAGCGAAACATAAACAGAAGTATCTGTTTGAGGTAAACAGAAGTATCTGTTTGGCTTGAGGGATGCCTATACCTACAGACAAACAATAGGTATAGTTTCGGAAAACAATAGGTATAGTACAAAAAAAAACGGAGAGCCGATTGATTTTATCAAAAGAGTCGGCTCTTTTCATCAAAAGAGTCGGCTCTCAACAAAAAACACCCATTGAAGGGTTGGATGAAAACCATTGATGGCATGGACAAAATGAGTTACAAATTCATAAAGATATGAATATAGACATTACGCTTTCCGAAGCATTGGAGCGAGCTTCGGAAGGACTACGAAAGAAGATGCTTCACTCGGTGGAGTTGCTGCAGAAGGCAGAGACGATAGCTCTCAACTATGATGCAGAGCAAGGCTATTACTTGGCATTTAGCGGAGGCAAGGACTCGCAAGCTCTCTACCACATGACGCAGTTGGCAGGAGTGAAGTTCCAAGGTCACATGAATCTCACAAGCATAGATCCGCCCGAAGTCATTCGTTTCGTAAGGAGAAACTATCCAGAAGTGGAACTCATAAAGCCGAAGAAGAGCATATCCCAGATTGCCATTGAGAAGCAGGTACTGCCCACCATGCGTGTGCGCTGGTGCTGTGCCGAGTACAAGGAAACGGCAGTGGCGGGCAAGGTGACGCTAATAGGCATACGCAGGGCAGAGAGCGCACGCCGAGCCAAGCGCAATGAGGTGGAGATAACCAACCGCAAGTTTAGCGGCGACCTGGACAGTCTGGACGAATACAGACAGGAACAGAAGGCTAAACGTGCTCGCCGTAAATCCAAGAAGCAAGGAGTGAACATCACTAACGCTGATGAAGAACAGACGTTAGGCTGCATCCACGGCAAAGAGAGTCTGCTCATCTCGCCCATCATTTACTGGACGGAGCGGGACGTATGGGAATTTCTCAACGATGTGGTAAGGGTACCGCATTGCTCACTCTACGATGAGTGTTGGCATCGCATCGGCTGTATCGGCTGCCCAATGAGTTCACAAAAACAGAAGATGCTCGAAAATGCTCGCTATCCGCACGTAAAACGAGGCTGGATAAGGGCGATAAAAGCCATCCTCGCAACACCAGGGTTTTCATCCAGCTCCTCTTCTGACCGCTTGACAGAGGAGCAGGAAAACGAAATAGCGGAGAACATCTACGACTGGTGGATTTCGGGCAAGTCATACAAACGATGGTATGCCGAGAAGTTCCAGCAGATGAAATTTGACTTTGGGGAGGAATAGCGTACGGTTCTCGTACCATAAACCGTACGGTTCTCACACACTAAACCGTACGGTTCTCGTACCCTGAACCGTACGGTACATAAAAAATCATAAACAGCGCAAAACGAAAATGGAAGAAAACTTCATCGCGCACCTCGAGGAAACACTGATGAGGTGCAGCAAAGCACAACACGCACTCACGTTCACCCGTCCAGTGACGCTGGTCAACGGGAAATGGTATGCCGACGGCAACGAGATGACGGAGGAGGAACTGGTGGAGAAGGGATATGCGCGAAGAATGCGGCGGTGTGAAAGTTGAAAGAAAGTTGATGCGAACTTTCTTCCAACTTCCACGCCCTGCCGGCAACTCATCTTCCGCTCGGCAGCACGAACCAACCGCCACCGCCACAGAAGAACTTGCAACCTAAGTACAGCGTATCGAAGGCATCCGTGAAGTCGGTACGTTGCTGCAGGGGCAGCGTGTCCTCGCCCTCGGGCTTCTTTTCCTGACTCTTGTCTTTATGGAAACCCTTGTACGAAATCTGCACCTCACAGAGCTGCATGGCTATGATAAGGTCGGGATTGTTCACTTGGTTGATGCGGATGGCAGGATAGGAGAGGTGAGCCAAACCGTCGTTGATAATCTTGTGTTTTACCTCGTGCTTCTCGGGAGCACCCATATCTATGGCCGTCACGTTCCAACCGCGCTTCTCCAGTTCCGCAATCACGGTCATATAGAATCGCTCGTCTGACGAAGCATACGATGCTCCCTGCTTAGCCGTGGCATCATAGAAATACGTCACGTCGCGGTTGATGGCTCGCTTCGGTGCGTAATAATCCGAAAAATCGGCTATCAGTTCACGCAGCTTGCGCTCGTTCTTCACATAGAAGCTCTTGATGACGTTCAAGCACTCCATGCCGTCACGCTCGTACCTCTGGCCAACCACCAGCGTATTGATGTTGGCGTTATAGTCGAGGGCTATATACAGGGGAAGGGAGTTGATGCAGTCGGAATCCATGCGTGAGTCGTTGCGCTCGCCCAATTCCTTGAAGTCGGGTTGATAGCTCTCACTTGTAACTTTCCTTCCGCCGATGATGCCCGACACCTTTTGCGTGGTAAAGTTGGCAGATGATAGAGGGTCTATCTCATCTGGGATATATCCGTGAACATGATCGATGTCGAGGTTGGAGTAGAAGCCATCGTTCGTCTTCTGGATTTTCAAGTTGAGTATTGAAATCGCGAAGGTCATGGGCGGAAGATCGCGCTTCATCTGCCTTATGTAACTCTCTGAGAGAACATCCACATTGTCGAGCGATGACGCACGACGCACGCAAAACGCCACACGGCGCAGCTCACGCAGATAACCGTCAGTGAACTTCTTCGACCGCAGGAACATCTGCATCTCGAAATCCTCTTCCGGCGTGATAAGGTATTCGTAATCGTAAACCAGTTCGGCATCGTCCTGCGGAATGAGCTTATAGTTGACAGCCATCTCCACCATTCCCTTTGTGACGTGTTGGCCGTGATTGGGCATAATCCTGAACTGCCCTTCATGCTTCATCATCTTCAGAGCCACGGCACGGATCATCGTGCGCAACTCCTTCGGCACCACATGCACCGAGTGACCCGTCTTCTTGGCATTATACAGCAGGTCGTTGTAGCGTATTACCTTGTTGGCGTAATCTTCCAACTGCTCCTGCACCCACCGATAGGTCTTGCCCTTGAATGGACCCGTCTCCACCGTCAAGTCCAGTTTCTCCTCCTCCCTTTCCAGCCACGACCCTTTGGCTGTAAGGGCAGCATCCGAGAGGAAGCGCGTGCTATTATACATCGGATTATACTCCGTAAAGTTGATGTCACCCAACGGATGCGTCTGGCCTGAAAGAGCCGGCAGCAACTCGTCAGTTACCTTTTTTAGCGGAAAGAACCTCGCTTCGTCCCCCACAAGAGCGCTGAAGGTGTAACTGTTGGAACTGGCTACCTGTGAGAGGGATATAAGAACCCATCCGGCACCATTGGCAAACCAGATGTAATTATCGTAGTTCTTAGGCTTGAAGATACTCTCGCGAGCATGTTTCGGCGGTCGTCCCCAACCAAAATGAATGCCCTGCGTAAAGCCGAACATACGCTCCATGGCCGCCATCGTGCTCGGAATGGTCTTGCCGAAGCCCTGCTGGCGCGACACTGCCACCCATGCACCGAGCATACCAGGCATGGAGTTGCTTGCCGTCCAAACGTATGGAGCCACCAGTCCGTCGGTCTTACCCACACGGCGGGCAGCAATCACCCGCTCGTCTTTGGCTCCCATATATAGCGACTGCTGCTGGAACTTGGTTAAGTATATGTTGTGTGCTTGCTGCATGGTATTGTCTTTTTCTGTTGCAAAAATGAGAAAAAGCCTGTTCCCGATACGGACAGCCGTACACACAGAAAATCCGCGCCGGCAAGCACCACGAAGGGCAGACGTTATCACAACGGCTGCCCTCCTAAAGTTCTAAGAATGAAAATTACGAATGCAATTACAAGAACGCTGGCAGCCTACGCCACACGCCACCATTCGGATTGAACTCCTCCTGCCATTCCCGGTATTCCACTTCAAACTTCGCTCCATAAAAAGCCAAACCTTTGAGAGGTAGGCTCTTGATGTATTCCTCCTGCTGCTCACGAGTCATAAAGTCGTTAGGCATAAGGATTATGCGGTTGCTGCGGGCATGGGCAAAGAAGTCCACCGAAAAATCTCTATTAGTCAGCATCTTCTTAATCGCCTCATAGTCGTACTTGCTTTTAGGTGAAAAGTTTATGCCATCCACGTTCTTATATAATACGTATGGATAACGACGCAAATCCTTATAGGAGAACATCTGGGAGCCAGAAGTGTAGATATAGAGTTGCCTGATGTTAGGATACTCAAGGCGCAGGTGTAAGCAAAAATCTGTAATACCATCCACAGAAAACAGATCGCCACCAGTGAGCATAACGGTATGTGCTGCCTTTAACTCCTCTACAGTCGCCACAGGCACCGTATCGAGGTCGTACTGCTTGTTGCAGCACAGCGGACAAGAGTTACCACACCATCTGTTAATCATCAAATGTATGGCTCCCTTATCGGCTCCTGGCTCGTCAGTATATTTACGTTTTGTTTTCATATTATTTATTGTTGGAAATTAAAAAAACAAAGGACAGGCATTGTCACAACTGTGGTTGCTTCATAAAAGCCATCCATATAGTAGTGTTTTTTGAGGTCGTGCGATGTCCGAAAATAGGCTTGTAATCTTTTATCGCATCAAGGATTTCACTAACCTTAATCTGTTGTTCGTTCCACTTGAATATCAAGACACCGTAATCAACCAACACCCTCATACACTCGTGTATAGAGTCGTTAATAAACTCTTGCCAATTATCTGGCAAAACTCCGTATTTTTTACAGAGCCAAGAGTTTAATCCGGCCCTCCTTAAATGAGGAGGGTCGAATACAACCAAACGAAAGGACCCATCAGCGAACGGCATATTAGTACAGTCGGCAAAAACATCAGGATTCACATCGAGTAGTCTGCCATCGCAAAGCTCTTCATGCACTTCTCTAATGTCCGCAAACAACACGTTCGGGTCTTTCTTGTCGAAATAAAACATACGAGAACCACAACAACAATCAAGGATTGGCTTCATATTCTCCTTAACTTCTTTCTTTAGCATCTCATGCCGTGCTCCCTTGAGCCACGACCTGAGATTGATGTACTCCTCTTTTCCCAGGTTGGCATCACGCCACTCGGCATACTCGTCGTAGGTCAGGTGGTGCTCTATGATGAGCACCATGTCCTCGGGCGACAGGAAGTCGCAATCCTCAAAGTCGCACATGCCACCCACTTCATCGGCCACCCAATACCACGAGCGACTGCCCTCGAACAACTGCTCATTGACGAATGTCGCAAGCATGGTGCATGCGCCGTGGAACATCGACACGGCCAACCTTTCCTGTTTTCTCTTCTTCTTATCCATATCCATATCCATATC